>Ga0256405_10000582_pt1 | contig 118782 bp, 110 predicted proteins | sample RumenRJG_02DNA_FD_189096 | JGI IMG/M metagenome (GOLD analysis project Ga0256405, IMG submission 189096) | Bovine rumen microbial communities from Lethbridge, Alberta, Canada - RJG_02 | ecosystem: Host-associated > Mammals > Digestive system > Stomach > Rumen | place: Canada: Alberta...
CGAAAATCAATAAAAAATGCCAAAAAGAAGGTGATTTTATGGGGCAAATGCCTATTATTCGTGTCAATAGGCAAATAATGAGCCATTAACAGCAGATTTCATATGTACAGAAACATGCATGATTGTGATTAGAATTGTTAGATTGAACACCACAGATGATTTTTATAAATTTGATAAATTACGGCTAACTGGCGTTTATACTAATAGCCAAATGAGCACAGCAAATAAAGAAATTTTAAAAAGAATAGTGGACGAATTTTATCCTCATGCAGTAATGCATAATTTGGTGAGAAAAAAGGACGATTACGGATACGAAAAAGAAGGTGCTATATAGGGGGTGCAATCTTTGAACTTTAGGGGGTGCAAATGCACCCCCCTTTTTCTTTTTGCCGAAGCCTTGTCCCATGCGGCTTCCGAGTGAATCGTTATTTTGTATCAATTTGATTGGTAAAGGGGACATGTTCGTGAGCATCCACTGCAACGCATTCAACGGACAAGTACTCTAACAGCGACATCATGGCTGCCGCTGCCTATGCCGACAGCCGTGTCGGATCGCAAGGGTATGGCAATAATGGCTGCACCGCATGGGTGCGTGACTTCCTGCTCCATGCAAATCACATGTTCGGGAGGCTCATGCAGGACGGCAGCCAGGGCAACCTGATGTGGGTGCCAAATATCATGGATTGGGCGAAAGCGAACGGGCTCTGGAAGGAGCCGGAGGAAGGCGGAGCGATGGGAGACATCTGCGGCTTGTCTACATTTTGCCTACATTTTGCCTACAAAATGATAAATTGCACTAAATTGCACTAAAATTAAGAAACAGCGTGAAGCCTTGGAAATAAAGGCTTCGAAAGGTTTTCTAAACTGCATTAAAATCGTTTCCGAAACTTCAAGGAAAAATAAGCATATTCTAATCTCCTTCTAATCTTTTGCCACGATAATACAGCTGTGTGGAAGCAAGACTTCGGGCTTGCTGGAATTGCTGATGGACAGCAAGGAGGGAAATACCATGGATTGCAGGAAAATCGATACGCCGGAGATCGCCCTGGAAGAGATTCGCAGGGCCATCGCGGAGCGGGATTATGAAAAGTTTTGCGAGCGCGTCGAACTCTCGAACTTTCTTGATGTTTCCTATGATGAAGCAACGGAGGAATTGGCGAAGAACTGTGACAGGTTTCACGAACTGTATCCCCATGACCTGTTCTTCCAGTTCGGGGAGCAGAACATCAGGGACTACAACCAGGAATACCGCGCTGTGCATATCGGGTTTTTGGAGAAATTCATTGTTGCCTGTTTTGGCGGCAACCTCAAGATGCCAAGGAGTTTTGAGACAGATCCGGTGAATTGCGCAGCATACGCTTTCCAGAAGATATATAAGATGATGAAGACCACAGTGAAGGAGACGCTGGCAGGAGAGGATTGGGCGGTGATGACCGTTGAGATCAGCGGGAATATCATCTACCGCAAGATGATTGGCAAGCTTGCCTTCAAGTTCGCCTTTGCCAGGGACGAGACGGGATTCTGGCGTCTCAGGAAGGTGACGAACATCGATGAGCTCACAAGTCCGATTCTTGATGTGGCAGAGACCTTCTGGCCGAAATCCTGGGATTTTGGAATCATTTTCTGATCCAAAATGTATAGAATTTTCCAAATAGACAAGACGATTCTGCAAGGATATATATTCCTGCAGAATCGTTTTTCTGTTTTTGAAGATTATTTTTGGAGTTAGCAGGAGTATCGGCACGATTCAGAGAATAAAGAAAAGTAGTTAAGCTATTAGGAGGGACTGGAATGAAAGAATACAAGAGTACGGAGATCCGCAACGTGGCAGTAATCGGACACGGCAAGACTGGCAAGACGAGCCTCCTGGAAGCCTGCCTGTTCAATGCAGGTGCTGTCAAGAGACTGGGGAAAGTGGATGATGGCACGGGTGTATTGGACTATGAGCAGGAGGAAGCAAAACGGAAGATGACTATCAGTGATACGCTGGCCGTATCAGAATGGAAGGGCTACAAGCTCAATTTCATCGATACTCCCGGTTATCCTGATTTCATAGGGGATGTCCGTGGTGCCTTGGCGGCAGCGGACAGTGCCCTGATCGTCATATCTGCCCCTGCAGGCATTGAGGTGGAGACTGAGAAGGTATGGGCACTCTGCGAGGATATGAGTCTGCCACGGGCATTTTTTGTGAACAAGATGGATCGTGAGCATGCGGATTTCGATGGCGTGGTGGAAGAACTCCGCGTGCGCTTTGGCACCGGTGTCGTCCCTGTCCAGCTTCCCATCGGAAAAGAAGCTGCATTTCAGGGGGTTGCGGATCTTCTCTCCCTGCGCATGAAGATTGTGCGCCATGAGGAAGACGAGATTCCGGAATATATCGCAGGCGAGGTAGAGGAGGCGCGCCAGAAGCTCATAGAGGCTGTGGCGGAGTTCAACAACGAGCTGCTGGAGAAATACATCGAGGGTGCGGAAATCACGGAAGTCGAGGTGGCGGCAGCCTTGATCGAGGGCATACAGGCGGGCAAGATCTTCCCCGTATTCTGCGGCTCGGCCCTGCAGAATGCCGGCATCAAGAAGCTCATGAACGGCATCGTGGAGTACATGCCAACCCCTTATTTCAAGGTTTCCATCGGTGTCCATCCCCAGACCGACGAGCTTTTGGAACGCAAGACAGAGGACGCTTTCTCGGCCCAGGTCTTCAAGACCATTGTGGATCCCTTTGTGGGAAGGCTTTCCTTCCTGCGCATCCTCTCCGGCGATATGAAAGGGGATGCTTCTTATTACAATCCCAACAGTGATGCCACGGAGCGCATCGGCAACATCTTCACGATGATCGGCAAGCAGCAGCTGGGCCTTTCGGTGGCTCATGCGGGGGATATCGTGGCAGCGGCGAAATTGCAGGAAACTGCAACCGGGGATACGCTCTGTGACAAGGGCAATCCCATCCGCTATGAAAAGATCGAATATCCGGAGGCCATGCTTGCCATGGCGGTATCGGCAAAGAAGAAGGGCGAGGAGGACAAGGTCTTCAGCGCCATTGCACGGCAGTCCGAGGAAGATCCTTCCCTGCTCCTGCAGAAGAACAAGGAGACGAGGCAGACCATCATCCGCGGCATCGGCGAGGTGCATCTGGAAATCCTGGCTGACAAGCTCAAGCGCAAGTTCGGCGTGGAAATGGAGCTGTCGGAACCGCGTGTGGCATATCGTGAGACCATCCGCAAGAGTGTCAAGGTGGAGGGCAAGCACAAGAAGCAGAGCGGCGGCCATGGACAGTACGGCCATGTTTGGCTGGAGATTAGCCCGCAGCCGGCAGGGGAAGGCAATGCCTTTAGCGAGAGCATCTTTGGCGGAAGCGTGCCGCGCCAGTTCATCCCCGCAGTGGAAAAGGGTACGACGGAGACCCTTGCCGCGGGAATCCTTGCAGGATATCCCGTGGTTGACGTAAAGGTCAATCTTTACGATGGCTCCTATCATACCGTGGATTCCTCGGAGGCGGCCTTCAAGACGGCAACGGCCCTTGCTCTCAAGAAGGGTGTCATGGATGCCTCCCCTGTCCTTCTGGAACCCATTGACGAAATCACCGTGCTCGCTCCGGAATACTACATGGGCGATGTCATGGGACGATTGAATTCCAAGCGGGCAAAGATTCTCGGCATGGAAGGGAAGGGCAAGGATTTCAGCGAGGTCAAGGCCTATATCCCGGAGTCCGAGCTTTACAAATATGCCACGGAACTTCGTTCCCAAACCCAGGGGCGCGGTTCCTATTCCCTCAAGTTTGACCATTATGAGGTAGTTCCGGAAAAATTGGCAGAAAAGATTATTGAGGAATCCCAAAAAGAAGAAACAAAAAAATAGGGCAGCTGTATAGAGAATTTCTATGGAGGCCTTGTAAGAAGCCGCTCCCGGCACATCCATGCCAGGGGCGGTTTTTATTGCGTTTCATGGGATATGATGGTATCATTAAAACTGGATTTTTATTACGAAATCTTGGCGAGTCAAGCCCGAAGGGCGCAGAATCGGTTAGATTTCGTGTAAGGGCGTAGTGCGAAACATTGTTTCGCACTAGTGCAACAGATTTTAAATACCTTACTGCCTCACTTGTTCAGATTTCCATCTGCTGCGTTGTCGTTCGCTTGACGTAGCTCTGCTACGCCTGCGCTCCTCCGCCTTGCAGATGAAAATCTGCCCTGCGTGATACAGCAAGTTATTAAAAACTTGTTGCACTAGTTTGGCTTGAAGTTATTTGTGTGGGAGAGTGTGTGTTCAATGTGGAGAAAAGTATGTTTGAGATGGATGGCTTTTTCCTTGGTTGCCTGGGGCTCTATGGGATTAGCTTCTGCTGCCCCGGAGGCAGAAACTGGAACGGCAGCGGTGGCGCCTGTGCAGGAAACGGCGGGGCAGCCGGGACAGGTACAGGTAGCGACGGCAGAGGCGGTTGTTCCAGCGCAGACACCGGAGACAGTGACAGTTGCTCCTGTGCAGGCACCAGAGCCAGCACCCGTTGTTCCTGTGCAGGCACCTCCTGCACAGCCGCCTGAGGAAAACAATAGCCCGGAAGCTCAGGCGCAGCCGAAGGAAAAGAAGATCGTCATCAATATTGCCAGTCGTTCCCTGTCACTTTATGAAGGGGACGCAAAGATACGACTGTATCCATTGGGGCTTGGCAAGGCATCGACCCCGACACCGACAGGGTATTACGAGATATCCAGCAAGGATGTGGACCCCACCTGGGTGGATCCCTCAGATACCTCGGTTGTCATTTATTCAGGCCCGGACAATCCCCTGGGTTATCGCTGGATGCAGATCTATGGCCACTATGGCATCCATGGGACAAACCGCCCGGAAAGCATCGGGCACTATGTTTCCAATGGATGTGTCCGCATGAATGAGTCTGATGTGGAAGCACTTTTTGACCTTGTAGATGTTGGAACACCGGTGGAAATCACCTACAATCGCATTGTTGTGGAGAAGACTGCGGACAATACGGTGGTCTATTATATCTATCCCGATGGCTACGACTGCCAGCCGTTGGATGTTACTCTGGTGGACAAGTGGCTTGCCGGCTATGGCATCAATGCATTTGTGAGTGATGAGAGCATCCTGGAGAAGATTGATGCCGCGGATGGGGAGCCTACCTATATCGGCAAGGTCTACAACCTGTTCGTGAATGGCACCCGTCTTTCCTCCAAGGCTGTCGAAATGAATGGCATGACCTATTTGCCCGCAAACGATGTGGCATCGGTACTGAAGCTGAAACTGGACTGGAACCAGGAAGGACAGACCCTCAGCACGTCCTATGGGAAGGCAAAGGGCTTCAACAAAAAGAATATACTCTATTTTGATGCCCTTGATATGGATACGCTGTTCCATCTGGAAGGCGGGCTTGATGCCTCGCAATCCTATGTGCTGAAGACAAAGGCGGCAACAGCTCCTGCCGCAGCACCTGTTGTCCCTGAAATAACAGGGCAGGCTCCTGTCAAACCGGAAGTTAACCCTGTTCCCGAAGCAACGGGGCAGACGCCTGTAAAAACGGATGAGGAAAAAGTGGTTGTGAATCCGGAAGTCAACTCTGTCCCTGAAACAACGGGTCAGGCTTCTGTCACAACGGAAAGGGAACCCGTACCGGCGGATGAGAAGAAGCCGATACGGCCCGTCATCGGATTGGAGGAAATCAATTGAATGGAAAGTTCGTGATCCTTGACGGCAGCAGCCTGATGTACAGGGCCTTTTATGCCCTGCCGCTGCTTACGGCCTCTACAGGGGAATACACGAATGCGATCTTCGGTTTTTCCAATATGTTGACAAAGCTCTTGCAGGAGCTTGCGCCAGATGCCCTGGTCATTGCCTTTGACAAGGGAAAACAGACCTTCCGGAACGAGATCTTTCCTGAATACAAGGGGACGCGCCAAAAGACACCGGAGGAACTCAAGGCGCAGATTCCCCTTCTGCATGATTTCGCATCTGCCTTTGGCCTGGCCTTCGTTGAGAAGGCCGGCTATGAGGCAGATGATATCATCGGAACCCTTGCAACCAGGGCGGCCTTGTCGGATTATGATACCCTGGTGGTGACGGGGGACAGGGATGCCTTGCAGCTGGTGCGGAAAAACCTGCGCGTCATGCTGACGAAAAAGGGCATCAGCGAAATGAAGGTTTACGACGAGGCGGCTTTTGAAGAGGAATACCGGATAAAGCCGCCCGCTCTCATTGACCTCAAGGGCCTCATGGGGGATACCTCGGACAATATTCCGGGGGTCCCGGGCGTGGGGGCGAAGACCGCCACGAAATTGCTTGTGGAATACGGCACGCTGGAGAATGTCCTGGAGCATATCGGGGAAATCTCTGGCAAAAAGCTCAAGGAACGCCTGGAGGAGAACCGGGAGCAGGCCGTGCTGTCCAAGCGGCTGGCGACCATCGAGTGCAATGTGCCGGACATGGAATTTCGCATAGAGGATTATGCAATCCGCCCGAACAGGGAAATGCTGCGCGAGTTCTGCCAGCGGTATGAGCTCCGGGGCATCTGGAAAAACTATGAACGGCTGTTCCCGGAATCCCTGCAGGGGGATCTGTTTGCGGAGGGAAGCACTGAGGAAGAGTTGTCCCTGGATTACGATGTCCTGGAAACATCCTCTGCATTGGAGGAATTCCGGGCAGCAGATTGTCTTTCGATTGCTGTCTGCAGCACGGGAAAGATGCCTTTTCCTGTGGTATCCGGCCTGATGATGGCTCTGCCGCAGGGAAAATTGGGCTTTGTTGCAAAGGGGTCCGTCCTGTGGGCAGAGGCCATGGAAATCCTTTCTTCCAAGCCGGTGATATGGGTTTCTGATGCAAAGAAACTCTACCATGAAGGCTTTCGCCAGCAGAAGAATTTCTTTGACCTGTCCCTGGCGGCCTATCTTTTGGACCCGGAAGCTTCAAGCTATGAGATCCCTACGCTTGCGAAGAATTTCTGTTCGAGGCTTGCCGTAGACCATTCCTTTGACAAGGAAGAGGAACGGCTGGCATGGGAAGCGGCGGCACTAGCGGAGATGGGTGAGGTCATCCGTCGGAAGCTTGTGGAAGAAGGGCTGGATCGGCTTTATCGCGAGATGGAGGCCCCCCTCGCGGAGGTGCTGGCGGTTCTGGAAGAGACGGGCGTCTATGTGAACAGGGACCATCTTTCCGAAAAACGGGAAGAGATGGACAAGCGGATTGTCGAACTGGAAAAGGATATCCACGCCCTAGCAGGGAAGGAATTCAATATCAACTCTCCTCGCCAGTTGGGGGAGATCCTTTTTGAGCGCCTTGGGCTGCCGCCCTTGAAGAAGACAAAGACGGGCTATTCCACGAATGCCGAGGTTTTGGAATCCCTTCGTTATCAGCACCCGATTGTGGAGCGCATTCTCTCCTATCGCCTGCTGGCAAAGCTGAAATCCACATATCTCGATGCTCTGGGGGAACTCATCCACCCGGAGACGAAACGGATACATACGAGCTTCAACCAGACGGTTACGGCAACGGGACGGTTGAGCAGTTCCAATCCGAATCTGCAGAACATTCCCGTGCGGACGGAAGAGGGGAAGCAGATACGCGCCTTGTTTGAGCCGGGAGAAGGCTATGATTGCATCCTTTCGGCGGATTATTCCCAGATCGAGCTTCGGCTGCTTGCCCATATGTCGGGAGATGAGGGCTTCATCAAGGCTTTTCGGGAGGGTGAGGACATTCACGCCCGCACGGCGGCGGAAGTCTTTGGCATTCCTTTGGAGGAGGTCACTTCCGAGATGCGGCGCAAGGCCAAGGCCGTTAATTTTGGCATCGTGTATGGCATCAGCGATTATGGGCTTTCACGGGACCTGCACATTCCCCGCAAGGAAGCTGCAGGATACATCAGCCGCTATTTTGAGCGGTACAGCGGTGTGAAGAAATTTCTCGATGCCATGGTGGAACAGGCACACAAGGATGGTTTCGTGACCACGATGTTTGGCCGTCGGCGCAACCTCCCCGCAATCCGCAGCAGCAATTTCAACCAGCGCAGTCTGGCGGAGCGCATGGCCATGAATACGCCCATTCAGGGAAGCGCGGCAGATATCATAAAGCTTGCCATGGTTGCCGCCTGGCGGGAACTTGGAAAGGCCGGTGTCAGGAGCCGCATTCTCCTGCAGGTTCACGATGAACTGGTATTGGAAGTGGTTGAGGATGAAATCGAACAGGTATCGGAAATCCTGAGAAAGGCCATGGAACATGTGGTGGAACTGTCTGTTCCCCTCCTCATAGATATCCATACAGGGAAGAATTGGGCGGAGGCGAAGTAATCACGGGAAACATGAAGATTCTGGGACTTACGGGCGGCATTGCCAGTGGCAAGAGCACGGTGTCGAGGCATCTGCAGGATTTGGGCGCTGCCATCATCGATACGGACAGGATTGCATACGAGCTGGCGATGCCCCATCGCCCCCTTTGGGAAGCCTATCTTGAGCATTTTGGGACGGGGGTATTGCTGCCGGATAACACACTGGACCGAAAGGCGATTGGGCAGAGGGTCTTTCGGGATGCCATGGAGCGGCGGTGGGTTGATGATACCGCCCATCCCATGATACGCAAGACTGTAGAAAATCAATTGGAAACGTGCAAGGAATCAGGGACATCTGTGGCTGTGCTGGATGTTCCCTTGCTTTTTGAGGTGGGATGGGATTCCTTGGCGGAGTCCGTATGGGTGGTCTATGTGCCGCCAGCCATCCAGCTTTCCCGCCTGATGCTGCGGGATGAATGCGATGAGATATCTGCAAGGAACCGCATCCACTCCCAACTGGACATGGAGGAAAAACGCCGTCGGGCGGATGTCGTCATCGACAATTCCGGTACATGGAAAGAAACAGAAAAGCAGGTAAATGATGCATGGAGAAGTTTGAATCGGGAGAGATGAAATGAAGCCGGATTTTCCTGAACGCATGCGCAAGAAACAAGCGGAAGAAAAGAGAATAAACTATTCCCTTGTAGCAGGGCTTGCCATCTTGTGCATGTGCTTTGGGCTTTATTTTCTCTTCCAATTCAGTTCTGTGCAGCGAAGCTATCTCTATCCTTATCCATATCAGGACGAGGTGAGGGCCTATGCAAAGAAGTACCATGTGGACAGCCATCTGGTGGTGGCGGTCATCAAGACGGAAAGCAATTTCAAGCCGGATGCAGTGTCCCATCGGGGAGCAATCGGGCTCATGCAGCTTATGCCGGCTACAGCGGAATGGATTGCGGGGCAGCTGGATGACAAGAACTTTTCCGTGCAGAAGCTCTACGAGCCGGATCTGAATATCCGTTACGGCATATGGTATCTGGCTGAACTGCAGGAGGAATTCGAAAACAATCCCGTCCTTGTCCTCGCTGCCTACAATGCAGGGCGTGGGAATGTGAAGGAATGGATGAAGGAAAATCATTGGGACATGAGCTTCCATGAAATTGATGCCATTCCCTTCGATGAAACACGGGAATATGTGCACAAGGTCCTGAAAAGCCAGGAAAAGTACAAAAAGCTTTATCGAGAGTAGGAACAGGAGTCGGAGGCAAGATGCAGAAGTATTGCATTGTTCCTGACAAGGAAAACATGTTTTGGCAGCTGGTCCAGGGGATGGAACTGGCAGAGGATGAACGGAAACTCTTGAAGGCATGCAGCATCAAGCATGTGGAGGTTTCCCCAAAGAGCAATCGATGGGAAATCCTGTTGTTGTCCCAGGAACTCGTTGGAGAGGAACTTCTCGGGCGCGCAGCCGCTCATATCAGGCAGGGTTGCAGACTGTCGGAGGTGCTTTTCTACCAGCATGTCGTCGATGTGGAAGCGGCAGTGGACAAGGCATGGGCAAAGCTCGTGGAGCTCACGGCGGATGGCAATCCCACGGTTGCCTATCTTCTGCGCAGGGCGGAGCATGTCATGGATGGAAGCCGCCTGATCCTCAATGTGCCGGGAGAGCTCGGTGGGGAGATCCTGCGGGCGCATTCCGTGCCGCTTATGCTTCGGAAATCCATCAAGAAGATGCTTGGGTTTTCCTGTGACATCCAGTGCAACGCCTTGGACGAGGAGGCTTTGCAGCCCCCTTCGGAAGATGCCTTTGACACGCCGGAGTATGTTTCAGCCCTGCGGCAGGAATCCGCCCAGGAACCTGCATCTTCGGGAGATAAGCCGGCCTCAAAGCCTGCTTCGAAGCCGAAAAAGAAGGTTTCCAAACCTCAAAAGACGGCAGAGGACGGCTATGCACCTCCTGTAAAGGTCTTTGCGTCCGGTCCGGTCATTTTCGGCCGCGCCATTGTGGGAGAGCCGACGCCCATTGATGCGCTGGAGGGAGAGACGAAAAGCGTTGTCCTTGAGGGCACCATCGGCGAGGGACAGGTATCCGGCATCCGCACGAACGAATTCAAGACGGGAACAAAGCTCCTGACCTTCTGCATTGCCGATGAGACGGACGGCATTGGCTGCAAGAAGTTCTTCAAGGACAAGGAACAGGACGACTTTGACCGCGTGCTCAAGGAACTCAAGGGGGGCATGGAGGTCAGGGTTCATGGTTCCATTCGCTTTGATACCTACCAGAATGAATATGTCTTGTTCCTCGACAGCCTGGCAAAAAAAGAAACCCTGGTGCGGGAGGATAAGGCAGAGGAGAAGCGGGTGGAACTCCATGCCCATACGACCATGAGCAGCATGGATGCCGTGGTGTCCGTGAAGAATCTCATCAAGACGGCTGCCCGTTGGGGATGGCCTGCCATCGCCATCACGGACCATGGTGTGGTCCAGGCCTTTCCTGATGCGGCAAAGACGGTCAAGGACAACAAGCTGGACATCAAGATCATCTATGGCATGGAGGGGTACCTTACAGGGGATGATTACGAGCAGAAACATGCGAACCACATCATCCTTCTGGCCAGGAATCCCGTGGGACTCCGCAATCTCTACCAGCTGGTATCCTTGTCCCATCTGAAGTATCTGCATCGGCAGCCGCGCCTGCCCAAGCGGATCCTGAAGGAATTCCGGGAAGGCCTCATCATCGGCTCGGCCTGTGAAGCGGGAGAGCTCATACGTGCCATTGTGGAGGGGCGGAGCGATGAGGAACTCCTGGAGATTGCCGATTTTTATGACTATCTTGAGATCCAGCCCATCGGCAACAATGAATTCCTCAAGAGAAGCGACCATTTCCCGGAGATCCAGACGGATGATGACCTTAGAAACATCAACCTCAAGGTGGCAGAACTGGCGAAAATCCAGGGAAAGATGCTTGTGGCGACCTGCGATGTCCACTTCCTGAACAAAGAGGATTCCATCTATCGGGCCATCCTCATGAAGGGCAAGGGGTTTGATGATGCGGAATTGCAGCCGCCATTGTTCCTTCGGACGACGGAGGAAATGCTGGCGGAATTCGATTACCTTGGGGAAGAAGCCGCCTATGAGGCCGTGGTGACGAATCCGCGGAAGATCAGCGAGCAGGTGGAGAGATTCCAGCCCATCCCCGATGACCTCTATTCCCCCATGATGCCGGGAGCGGATGAGGAAATCCGGGAGATGTCCTATGGCAAGGCACGGGAGCTCTACGGGGAGAATCTGCCGGAAATCGTGGAGGCGAGGCTGAAGCAGGAATTGACACCCATCATCGGGCATGGGTTCTCGGTGCTGTATCTCATCGCCCAGAAACTGGTGAAAAAATCCAATGTGGATGGATACCTGGTGGGCTCCCGTGGCTCTGTGGGCTCTTCCTTTGTGGCGACGATGACGGGCATCACGGAGGTCAATCCGCTGCCGCCCCATTGGCGCTGTCCCCATTGCCAGTATTCCGAGTTCATAGAGGATGGTTCCGTGGGCTGCGGCTACGACCTTCCCGACAAGGACTGCCCTGTCTGCGGGACGCCGCTCATCAAGGACGGTCACGATATCCCCTTTGCTGTGTTCATGGGGTTTGACGGCGACAAGGTTCCCGATATCGACCTCAACTTTTCCGGGGTCTACCAGCCGGTGGCCCATAAGTTCACGGAGGTCATGTTTGGCAAGGATTTTGCCTATCGTGCGGGAACCATAGCGACGGTGGCGGACAAGACGGCCTATGGCTATGTCATGAAGTTTTTCGAGGAAAAGGGCGTCAAGAAGCACAAGGCCTTCATCGAGAAGCTTGCCCAGGGCTGCATGGGGGTCAAGCGCACCACGGGACAGCATCCGGCGGGCATCATGGTGGTGCCGCGCAATATGGACGTGCATTTCTTCACGCCCATCCAGCGTCCTGCCGATGACAAGACCACCACGACCATCACAACCCATTTCGACTATCATTCCATCAGCAGCCGTCTGGTCAAGCTGGACATTCTGGGACACGATGACCCCACCGTCATCAAGATGCTGGAGGATCTCACCCATCGCGACCCGAAGACGATTCCCTTTGATGACAAGGCAACCCTCTCCATTTTTTCTTCCACGAATGCCCTGGGTGTCACGCCGGAGGAACTGGGGGCAAATTCCGGCACCTTTGGGATACCGGAGTTCCGCACCAGTTTCACCCGGCAGATGATCGACGATACCCATCCGAACTGTTTCAGCGATCTGGTGCGCATCTCGGGCTTTTCCCATGGCACCGATGTCTGGCTGGGAAACGCCCAGGATCTCATCCGGGCAGGCACATGCACCCTTCACGATGCGATTTCCGCCCGTGATGATATCATGATGTACCTCATCCACAATGGCATCGACCCCTTGCTCTCCTTCAAGACCATGGAAAATGTCCGGAAGGGCAAGGGAATCAAGGAGGATGTGGTGGAAATCCTCAGGAAGGGCGGCATTCCGGAATGGTACATCCAGTCCTGCCAGAAGATAAAGTACCTTTTCCCGAGGGCCCATGCCACGGCATACGTCATGATGGCCTATCGCATTGCCTTCTGCAAGGTGCATTATCCCCTGGCCTACTATGCGGCCTATTTCTCCATCCGCGCGGCGGAGTTCGATGCCAACGTGGTGGCACGGGGAAAGGATTTTGTCCATGGGAAGATAAAAGAGCTGGAGGAGAAGGCAAAGGAGAAGAAGCTGGACGTGAAGGACAGCGGAACCCTGGTGGTGCTGCAGCTTGCATGGGAGATGTATTTGCGCGGCTACAGCGTGGAATATGTGGATATCTACAAGTCGGATGCCGAGAAGTTCATCATCCTGGAAAAGTCTCTTCTGCCGCCTTTGGCATCCCTGGCAGGAATGGGAAGCGCTGCGGCAAGGGGGCTCGTGGAGGCGAGGAAGGCAGGGGATTTCACATCCATTGATGATCTTCGCAAGCGTTCCGGCATATCAAAGACCAATGTGGAGATCCTCCGGGAGCACGGCTGCCTTGACGGCATGAGCGAAAGCGACCAGATGGAGCTCTTCAGTATGTAGAGAAATATGAATGGGGATACCACATGGAGTTGCGGTATCCCTTTTTGGCATTCGGAAATTTTTTGATAAAAATACAAAAAATTTTTCAGAAATGATATTGACAATTATTATCATTTGGTCTATAGTATGTATAGGCTTTCGTTAAAGCTCTCCTAAAATATAATACACACAGCGAAACATGCCCCGTGCTGCTCATGCGGGGCATGTTTCGTTGGCAGATGGAGACATGCCAATCTTTATGTTTGTTAAAAACTATTCTCAACTATTGACAATGAAAATGATATAAGTTATCATAAACATTGAAAGAGCGTATTGTTATCATTCTCAATTATTGCTCATTTTTTTAGGAGGCGGTCATTATGACTCTGAGAGATGGTGTTCCCGGTGATGCATTCAAGATCCGGGACATTGGGGATTCTGATTTGAAACAACGGCTTATGACGATGGGCCTGGTGCCCGGAACGAAGATCACGGTGCTGCGGTCCGCTCCTTTTGGCGATCCCATGGCAATCGGTGTGCGTTCCTACAATCTCGCCTTGCGGCGGGAGGATGCGGCGAAGATTGAGGTACAGAAGGTCGGTTGAAACCAGCTTCCCATGAAGTACAAGGAGATGTAGTCATGTCAACATTAGCAATAGCCCTTACAGGCAATCCGAATACCGGCAAGTCCACGATATTCAACCAGCTTACCGGTGCCCGGCAGAAAATAGGAAACTGGCCGGGTGTTACCGTCGACAAGAAGGTCGGCTATCTGAACTACAAGGATCGCGCCATTTCGGTGGTGGACCTGCCGGGAACCTACAGCATCAATGCCCGTTCCCCGGAGGAGGAGATCGTCATCGACTTCCTCATGAACAACAAGATGGATGTCGTGGTGGACGTGGTGGATTCCTCGAACATCGAGCGCAATTTGTTCCTGACGGTTCAGCTTCTAGAGAAGGGAATACATCTTCTCGTAGACCTCAACATGCAGGATGAGGCAAAACGCCGTGGCATGAACGTGGATGCCCGCAAGCTGGAGGATATCCTCGGGATGCCTGTGGTAGAAACCGTGGGACGGAGCCATGAAAGCATCAAGAAACTGTTGGATGTGTTCACCACCACGGTCATGGATCAATACCAGCCTTCGGAAATCATCCAAAACCATATTCAACATGTGGAAGAGCTTCGCCAAAGCGGCAAGTCCCAGGAAACCATCGAAGAGGAAATCATTGCCGCCCGTTATGCCCTCATCGACACCATCGTTGATCAGGCTGTGACGGTGAAGAACCTCGGCCCGACGCGCTCAGAGAAGATTGACAGCTATCTTGCCAATGGCATTCTGGCACCGGTGATTTTCCTCGTGATTCTCTATTCGGTGTTCCAGATTACCTTTACCTGGATTGGGCAGCCCATCGCTGATGCCTTGGATGACCTCATCAGCGGTCCCGTTACCGAGGGGGCGGCAGCATTTCTTGAAAGCGTCGGCGTGGCGGAATGGCTCCAGTCCCTCATTGTCGATGGCATCATTGCCGGTGTGGGCGCTGTCCTGACCTTTGTGCCGCTGATTTTCATCCTGTTCTTCTGCCTGAGCTTTCTCGATGGCACGGGTTATATGGCTCGCGTTGCCTTCATCACCGATCCGCTTATGCGCCGTCTCGGGCTCACGGGAAAAGGTGTCATGCCCCTCATGATGGGGTTTGGTTGCGGTGTCCCGGCAATCATGGGAGCCCGTGCCCTGGATTCGGAGAAGGATCGCATGACTTCCATTCTCATTACGCCCTTCCTGACCTGCGGTGCCAAGCTTCCCATCATGGCGTTGTTTGCGGCGATGTTTTTCCCCGACAATGCGGCCAATGTGGTGTTCCTCATGTACATCATCGGTGTGGTCATGGCTGTGATCATGGCGAAGATTTTTGGTGCGACGATGTTCAAGGACAAGGGCTCTACTTTCCTTCTGGAACTTCCGCCCTACCGCATGCCGGATATGAAGACCGTGCTCCTTGAGACCTGGGACAAAGGCAAGGGATATCTCGTCAAGGCCGGTACGATCATCTTTGTGGCCAGCGTGTTCATTTGGTTCCTCTCCAACTACAATATGTCCGGCCCGACGGAGGAGATGAGCGAGAGCTTCCTCGCCGGTCTCGGCGGTGCCATCTGCACCCTCTTCACCTTCCATGGCTTTGATACATGGGAGGCCGGTGCGGCTGTCATCTCCGGTATCCTGGCGAAAGAGACCGTGGTTTCCACGATTGGTGTCCTCTATGGGGTTGCTGACATTGATGCGGATGAGGCAGCCGAGGAGGCTGAGACCTTCCTTAACAGCGGTATGGGAGCGGCCTTCACGTCCCTTTCCGCCTTCTCCTTCATGGTGTTCTCACAGCTCTACACGCCCTGCGTGACGGCTCTTGGCACCATCAAGAAGGAGGCCGGTGGCTGGAAGTGGATGGGATTCTCCGCAATCTACATGTTTGCCGTGGCATGGCTGGTATCCCTTCTGGTCTATCAGATTGGCAGTTTGATGGGTTTCTGATTTCTTGATTTTTTTGGAGGGAATGGCATGGCAAATTATATTGTGGGTTCCATTCTTTTGATTGCGTTGTTTTTTGCTTTGCGCCATATCTATGGCAATCTCGTTGCGGGACAGAGCGACTGCTGCCTTGGGAGCGGCTGCAATGGATGCAGCGGAAAGAGCTGCACAGGCTGCCATCTGAGACAATGATTTTTGAAGACATAAAGAAAAACCGTTGCATGAGGCAAGGTATGCTTCCTGCAACGGTTTTTTCTTTCAAACACGCCTTAATAGCCGACGGAAATAGCCCAGCCATCGCCGATTTCCCGATAGTAGAGCTGCTCATGGGGAAATTCGATGGGGAGTTCCTCATCGTCCACCTTGTGGCTTTGGAAAATGAAATATCGTCCCTGTTCATCCGGCCAAGGCGACTTGAAATAGGTCTTGTTATGGGCCATGTGGTCCGTCAAGAGCTTTTTCGCCATATCCATAGCCAGTTCTTGTGTATCTCTGGTAAGAGCCATGAAATTCCTCCTGTTGAAAGCCTGTAAAAACTGTATATGCCTCTTCAGTGCCCTTATTATAACGCATTGTTCAAATTTTGCCAACGGCAAAATATACCAATTAACGTTTCGACGGGCTTGTCCCGTCATAACGCATTGTTCAGATTTTGCCAATGGCAAAATATTCCTATTAACGTTTCGAAACCTTGAGAAATCCATGAAAATGCGATATACTTATAAAATTGATTCAGAATATTAAGGAAGTGTTGTTTTATGGAAAGGGACAGGATGTATTTCCTGGACAATCTCAAATGGTTCATCATCTGGCTCATGGTGGTTTTTCATGCTGCCATGTGCTATATGGCATATGCTCCGGAATGGTGGTATGTGGTGGACACGGAGCAGCCTGTATTTTCCGCTACGGTTTTTATTTGCTGGGCAGATATCTTCATCATGCCGGTCATGTTCTTCGTGTCAGGGTATTTCGGGCTCATGTCCCTTTCCCGCTATAGCATGGGGGTATTCTGGAAAAAGAAGCTCATTCGCATCATCCTGCCCTGGTTGTTCGGTTCGATCTTCATTGCGCCCCTGGTCACTTATATCATATTGGCCAGCCGTCATTCCCCGATGGGCTTTTATGAGTTCTATACCACGCTGTTCTGGGGACCCTTGTATGAACAGGCGCAGTATTGGTATCTTGGGGCATTGACAGCACTGTATCTGATGCTGTCAATTGCCGTGCGTTTGAAGCCTTCCCTGTCTATGGCGCAGACGACAGGAAAGCCCTCCCTTGGCTTCTTCCTCCTGATGTTCCTTGCAGCCATCGTAAGCATTGGCGTCATCAGCTCCCATATGCACCCGGATACATGGACCTCCTGGTGGTATTTGCTCGTTTTGCAGCCCGTGAGGATTCCCATGTATATTTTCGTGTTCTTTGCAGGCGCATTGGCCTGGAAATGGAAATGGTTCACAAAGGAAGGCTATGTGCCGTTGGCGGCTGGATGGGGCATGGCATTTGCAATGTCGGGAATCCTTTATCTTTGGCAGAAATTCTATCTCCCATATTGCGGGCTGGAGGCGGAAACCCTGGTTTGGGTGAATGCGGTTTGCCAGGGAAGCTTTGCCATGTCTGCCCTTTTCTTTTTCCTGGGGTGCTTCCATCGTTTCCTGAACCATACGAATTCTGTGCTGTCAAATCTCGCGACAACCTCCTATGGGGTGTACTATCTGCACATGCCCATCCTGTTCTGCACGGCATGGGCCTTTGTGGGGGTGGGGCTTGACGTCTATTTGAAGTACCTGTGTGTTTGCATCTTGTCCCTGTCAACTTGTTTTCTGTTGAGCAAATATGTATTGTCCCATATAAGGAGTTTTTCCGCAGGAAAGCGGATATGAAATGACTTGTCAATAGGAATATTTTGCCGTTGGCAAAATTTGAACAATGCGTTATGACGGGACAAGCCCGTCGAAACGTTAATTGGTATATTTTGCCGTTGGCAAAATTTGAACAATGCGTTATAATCTGAAAAGGTGTAAATACGGGTGGAGTGGAGCAAAGGCAGATGTCAAAGAAACGTTTGGATGTCCTTTTGGTGGAACGTGGGCTTGTGACGAGCAGGGAACGGGCGAAACGTGTCATCATGGCGGGGCAGGTGCTCGTGGACGGGCAGAAGATCGACAAGGCGGGAACCCTTGTGAAGGAAGAGGCGGGACTCCGTTTGTTGGGGGAGGATATCCCCTATGTGAGCCGGGGCGGATTGAAGCTTGCCAAGGCCATGAAAGAGTTCGGTGTGGGCCTGCAGGGGAAGATCGCGGCGGACATCGGCGCTTCCACAGGGGGATTTACGGACTGCATGCTGCAGAATGGCGCAGTGAAGGTCTATGCCATTGATGTGGGGTATGGACAGCTGGCATGGAAGCTCCGCACCGATGTGCGCGTCGTGAACATGGAGCGCACGAACATCCGCCATGTGACGTCAGACATGCTGGAGGATGTGCTGGACTTTGCATCCATTGATGTTGCGTTTATTTCCCTTGCCAAAGTGCTTCCGGCGGTCAAGGGGCTCCTGAAGCCCTCCGGAGAGATTGTTGCTCTCATCAAGCCGCAGTTCGAGGCAGGGAAGGAAAAGGTCGGCAAGAAGGGCGTCGTGAGGGATGCTGCCGTGCATGAGGAGGTCATTCGGGAGGTCGTCGGGTTCTGCAGGGACAATCACCTTGTTCCCATGAATCTGACCTATTCCCCTGTCAAGGGACCGGAGGGCAACATCGAGTACCTGATCCATCTCTCCCTTGACGACAATGCCATGGACGGGATAACGGATGAGCGGATTGCAGGGGTTGTGGGCGATGCCCATGACACATTGGATCATTGATCATTAGGAGGGATCATGCAGAGGATTGCTGTTTTTCCAAATGTGAACAAGGCGCAGGCCGATGTGATGCTGAGCCGGCTGCTGAATTTCTGCAAGGATAAACCTGTGGAGCTCGTTCTTCCAAGGGATGAGTCCATTTTTTTCGGTTGCAAGGCCTATGGACGGGAAGGCATTGAGCAACTTCCCATGGATATGGCGCTCAGCATCGGAGGGGACGGGACCCTGCTCGGTGTCTGCCGCCGGGTCGGCTCCAAAAGCGTTCCTGTCTGTGGCATCAATATTGGGACCCTGGGCTTTCTGGCGGATATTGAGCCGGATGAGCTGGAAATGAAAATGGCAAAGATTTTGGCGGGCACTTACCGCATTGAGGAGCGATTGCTCCTTTCCGGCTATGTGAAGGGTGAGGATGGGAAGGAACGGTTTCTCGGAAATGCCATCAACGACGTGGTCATTACCAAGGGCGGGGTGGCCCGTATGCTGCATCTCGGCCTGAGCATCAATGACACGCGGCTCATGGACTACAAGGCGGACGGAATCATCGTTTCCTCGCCCACCGGTTCCACGGCCTATTCCCTTTCCGCCGGTGGCCCGATCATGAATCCCACGGTGCGGGCCCTCCTGCTGACGCCGATCTGCGCCCATACCTTCAATCTTCGTCCCCTGGTGGTGAACGAAAATGACAGGATCCACATTCACATTGCGGCGGTGCATCAGGATATCATCGTCACCTTTGACGGCCAGGAGAGTTTCCGCCTGCTGCCCGGCGAAGAGGTCATCGTAAAGAAGTCATCCATGCCGGCAAAGATCGTGAAATTCGAGGACAAGGACTACTACAAGACACTCCGGACGAAACTCTGGGAAAACAATCTGTGATAGAAGGTGAGAACATGAAGGCAATCCGCCAGGCGAAAATCAAGGAGATTATTGAGCATGAGGTCATTGAGACCCAGGAAGATCTGGCAGCGGCGCTTTGCAGGCATCACATCGAGGTGACCCAGGCCACCGTTTCACGGGATATCAAGGAGCTCATGCTCATCAAGGTGCCGACAGGGGACGGCCGTTCGCGCTATGCTCCTCCCGCGGGCAAGAATGTTGCCTTTTCCAGGGCACGCATGGCCAGATTGTTTCAGGATTCCGTTACGGGACTGGATTTCAGTGAGAACATCATTGTGGTGAAGACACTGCCCGGCACGGCAAATGCCGTTGCCTCGGTGCTGGACTATGCCAAATGGCCGGAGGTCATCGGCACGGTGGCGGGCGATGACAACATCATCGTCGTTGTGAAGCCCAAGGATGCCGTGGAGAGCGTGATGAAAAAAATGGAGGCACTTACCTTCTAGAATGGGAGCTTTTGATATGCTGAAAACATTGACGGTTTGGAATTTCGCCTTGCTGGAGCATGTGCAGGTGGAGTTTGGCAAGGGGCTCAATATCCTCACGGGAGAGACCGGCGCAGGAAAATCCATACTCATAGATGCCCTGGGGGCGGTCCTGGGCCACAGGATTTCTGCGGATTCCATCCGTACAGGCTGTGACTGGCTTCGTGTGGAAGCCATTTTTTCATTGGAGCAGAAAGGGGATCTTTTCAATTTTTTGGCGGAACAGGCCATTGACATGGATGATGATTCCCTGATCATCACCCGCCAGCTCACGCGCAATGGGCGAAGCTCCATTCTCGTGAACGGCTGCCATGTGACACTGACAGTCCTTCGGAAGATTGGCGCGCATTTGGTGGATATCCACGGTCAGAACGAGAATCTGGCACTGCTCAAGGAATCCAGCCAGTATGACCTTCTGGACAGTTCCTCCGAAGATATTGCCAAGGCATTGGAGGCCTATCGTTCCATGTATGGGGAATGGACGGCCAGGAAGAAGGAACTTTCCGGCAAGGAAAAGGATTCCCGCGAATATGCCCAGCGGCTTGACATGCTCGAATGGCAGAACAAGGAGATTGAGGAAGCAAAGCTCAAGGAGAATGAGGACGTGGAGCTGGAGGCAGAGATTCGCCGTCTCTCCCATGCGGAAAAGATTGCCGCCTATGTGGAGGACTCCCATCGCTTGCTGGACAACAATTCCCGTGATGGCATGGGGGTTTTGGCGGCACTGTCCCAGATAAAGAAGAACCTTCAGGACATGGCCCGGTTTGACAATGCCCTGGAGAATTCCGCCAAGATTGTGGAGGAAGCCTATGTCTCCTTGCAGGAAGCTGCCTATGAGATCAGGGATTATGGGGAAAACATGGAGTTCAGCCCCCAGAAGCTGGACAAGCTTCAATCCCGCATGGATGTCATCTACAAACTGCGCAAGAAATACGGCGCGACGATTGCCGATATTCTGGAGCATCAGAAGAACATACAAGGGGAACTGGCGGAGATCGAGAACTATGACGAAACCATTGCCCGGCTTCAGGAGGAAATACACGCGAAGGAGGAATGCCTGGGCAATTGCGCAAGGACCTTGACCAAGGCCAGGGAAAAGGGTGCAAAGGAATTGTCCGGGGCCATTGAGGAGCAGCTTCATGCCTTGGGGATGCCAAAGGCGCGGCTCCATATCGCCCTTTCCCCTTTGGAGCAGTTTGCTCCCAATGGGGCGGATCATCTGCTCATGTCCTTTTCCGCCAATCCCGGGGAAGCGGAAAAGCCTTTGGCGAAGGTGGCTTCCGGGGGAGAGCTTTCCCGCATTGCCCTTGCCATCAAGACGGTGTCGGCGGCGCAGGACAATTCTGTTCCCAGCATGGTTTTCGATGAGATCGATACGGGAATCGGCGGACGCACTGCACAGATGGTGGCGGAGAGGATTGCCCTTGTGGCCAATTACAGGCAGGTGCTCTGCATCACTCATCTTCCGCAGATCGCTTCCATGGCGGACGTACATCTTTATATTGCGAAAAGTTCCCAGGGGGGAAAGACTGCAACGAAGGTCCAGGCTCTCACGGAGGCAGAGGAGATCAGCGAGGTTGCCCGCATGGCCTCCGGCGTGGACGCAACGGCAGCATCCCTGGACAATGCGCGTGAGATGGTGCTCCATGCTCGCATGACGAAGGAGGCCCTGCGAAAAACAGGCAAGAAATAGCTTTTCATGGGAAGGGCTTTGTATTACAATAGATGATATTGGCTTATACGATGGAGGTTTTGACGATGGATGAGGATTTGATAGAGAAAAAGATCAGCAGCGAGGACATTTATGATGGACACCTGCTTCATGTGAAGCGCGATATGGTGAAACTTCCAAACGGCAAGGAGGCTGTCCGCGAGTGGATCCGGCATCCGGGAGCCTCTTCGGTGATCCCGCTCCTGCCGGATGGCCGCGTGATACTTGTGCGCCAGTATCGCTATCCCGTGGGACAGGTTACCCTGGAGGTTCCTGCGGGCAAGCTGGATGCCCCCGACGAAGATCCGGTATACTGTGCCGAGCGCGAACTGGCGGAGGAGACCGGATATAAGGCGGAGCGCATCACGAAATTGACGACCATAGCGACGACGGTGGGATTTTCCAATGAGTACATCCATCTCTATGCCGCTGAGGGACTGACGGCAGGAAAGCAGCATACGGACGAGGACGAATTCATCAATGTGGTGAAGGTTCCCTTGGAGGAGGCTGTCGAAATGGCAAAGGACGGACGCATTTTTGATGCGAAATCCGTGACCTCCATTCTCTTGCTGGCAATGCAAAAGAATATCTTCAAATAATCGGGGAGGAATTTCATGTTTGATTTCAGTATCATGCAGATTGTGGCAGGGCTTCCGGGACTCGTCATTGCAATGGTGGTTCATGAATATGCCCATGCACGGGTCGCTGTGGCTTTGGGGGATTTTACGCCGCGGCTCATGGGACGCCTGACGCTGAATCCCTTTTCCCATATCGACCCCGTGGGACTATTGTGCCTTTTCTTGGTGCATTTCGGCTGGGCGAAGCCTGTTGTCATCAATCCCAGGAACTTCAGGAGTCCCCGCAGGGATGATATCCTGGTGTCCCTGGCCGGACCGGGAGCCAATCTTCTCACGGCCTTTGCGGCATTGGTGGCACTGCTGGTGTATGATCGCATGGGAGGCAATATGACAACGGGAATCTATCTGGTGTTCCGGTTGATCATCGAGTATAATATCGGCTTTGCAATCTTCAATCTCATCCCGCTGCCCCCCTTGGACGGATCCCATGTCCTCATGCAGCTTTTGCCGCGCGATCTGGCGGAAACGCTGGCCGGGCTGGAGAGGTACAGCTTCCTGATTCTCATCGTTCTGTTGATGACGCCGGTTCTCGGCATGATCCTGATTCCCTGCCGTGAGCTGGTCTGGACGATTTTCAATCTGCTTCTGCAGCCCTTTTTCTAAGCAGGATCTATGGACGGCTACAAGATAAAGCTGGATGCCTTTGAAGGCCCCATGGACCTTCTCATGCATCTCATCGACAAGAACAAAATCGATATCTACGATATCCCTATTGCAACGCTGACCCAGCAGTACATGGACCATCTGGACAAGTTCAAGGAATTCAATATCGAGATTGCCAGTGAGTTCCTCGTGATGGCGGCGACGCTTCTTCAGATCAAGTCCCGCATGATGCTTCCGAAGCCTCCCAAAGAAGAGGAGGGGGAGGAGGAGGATCCCCGCAGGGAATTGGTGCAGCGCCTTCTGGAATACCGCAGATTCAAACAGGTCAGCAGCGTTCTTTCAGAGATGGCGCAGACACAGGAGCGGTTCTATGCCAGGGAGCCCCTTTCCATTCCCGTGCAGCATCTGCCTCCCGAGAACCTTTCCATGGGATTGCTTCTGGAAGCCTTCCGCACGGTGCTGGAAGTGAAAGAGGAACTGAAGATTCCCGATGTTCTGGTGACACCGGAGGAGTACAGCATCCAGGACAAGATGGAGGACATCATGAGTCTGCTGAACCGGGCGAACGGGAAACTGCTCTTTTCCGAGGCGTTCCGCTCCGGCACGAGGACGGAGCTCATCGTGACCTTCCTGGCACTGCTGGAGCTCATCAAGCTCAAGACCATTGTGGTGAAGCAGCAGCGTGCCTTTGCGGAAATCTACATCTGCGTGAAAGCGGGGGATGAGGATGCCTGAAGAAAATATGCAGGGAATCCTGGAAGCCGTGCTCTTTGCGGCGGGCGACCCTGTAACGATGGAACAGCTCAAGAAGATCCTGGAGATGGATGGGGCGGAAGTGGAGATACTGGCCGGGGAACTCTCGGAGTCGCTGCTGGAACGCGGAAGCGGGCTGTCCCTGCGCCAGGTGGCCGGCGGATATCAGCTTGTGACCCGTCCGGAGTACTTCTTTGCCGTAAAGAAACTGACCCAGGTGGTGGACAGGAAATTATCGGCACCGACACTGGAGACACTTTCCATCATCGCCTTCAAGCAGCCCATCACGAAACAGGAGATTGAGCAGATCCGCGGTGTGCGGATCGAGCGTGCCCTTGCAAAGCTCATCGAGCTGGAGCTGGTCAGCGAGCAGGGGCGAAAGCAGGTGCTGGGACGCCCGATTCTCTATGGGACGACGGACACCTTCCTTCGTTGTTTCGGGCTGAACAGCCTGGAGGATCTGCCGAATCTGCCGACGATGGAAGAAGCGGCCATTGGGATGGATGAGGAGCAGCTGCAGATCCTGCAGGAGGGACAGGAAGGACAAGAGGAACAGGAAGAAGAAAATTCAGAGAACGAGGATGACAGTCTTTCTTGATAGAAAGGCTGTCTTGTGCATATTTGGCTGGAGGAAGAATCTTGGTTGAATTATTGGCCCCTGCGGGGAGCAGGGAATCGCTTGCCGCTGCGGTGGAGAGCGGTGCGGATGCAGTATATCTGGCGGGAAACATGTTCGGTGCCCGTGCCTATGCCAGCAATTTCGATGAGGAGGGGCTGCGGGAGGCGATTCATTTCGCTCATCTTCGGGGTGTCCATGTCCATGTGACCGTCAATACCATTGTGGATGATACAGAGCTTCCGAGACTGGCGGATTATCTGCGCTTCCTTTACGAGGCCGGTGCGGATGCCCTGCTCATTCAGGACCTTGGGGTGGCGAGGCTGGCCAGGGCCATTGTTCCGGATATGCCTCTTCATGCCAGCACACAGATGACCGTCCATAATCTGGAAGGGGTTCTCGCGTTGCAGGCCCTTGGCTTTTCCCGTGTTGTCCTCTCCCGGGAACTGTCTTTGAAGGATATCCGCTATATCTGCTCGAATTCCGATGTGGAAATCGAGACCTTCATGCATGGGGCCCTCTGCGTATGCTATTCGGGCCAATGCCTCATGAGCAGCATGATCGGCGGGCGCTCCGGCAACCGGGGTCGCTGCGCCCAGCCATGCCGTCTGCCCTATGCCCTGGTGGATGCGGAGGGAAAGGATCTGCTGGGGGACAGGGCCGGCCAGTACCTTTTGTCCCCGAAGGATTTCAATACCATTGATGTCCTGCCGGAGCTTATCGAGGCAGGCGTGGCTTCCCTGAAGATCGAGGGGCGCATGAAACGGCCCGAATATGTGGCAACGGTTGTCCGCACCTACCGGGAGGCCCTTGACCGATGCCTGTCGGGGGAGGGCTATTATGTCACCGCAAAAGAAAGGAACGATCTGACGCAGATCTTCAATCGGGATTTTACCACGGCATATCTGAAATCCCGTCCCGGAAGGCATATGATGAGTGACCGCCGTCCGAACAATCGGGGGCTGTTGATTGGCAGGGTTGCAGCCTATGACCGGGAGAAGCGGCTCGTCACGGTGAAGCTCTCCGGAAACCTGGCCTTGGGGGATGAAGTGGATTTCTGGGTGAAGGTTGGCGGGCGGGTCACGGCCTCCGTGAAAAAGCTGCTCAACAAGCAAGGGCAGGAAATCTTCCAGGGGAGCGTTGACGATGAGGTCATCTTTTCCGTTCCGTCTGCTGTGCGGGTTCATGACAGGGTGTTCAAGGTGTATGATGCCGCACTCATGGAGGCGGCGAAACGCGTCTATGCGGCGGGTGCGCCCGTGCGTCGTATCCCTGTTTCGGTGAGGGCAGCGGCGGCGGTGGGAAGGCCCCTTTTCATCCATATGGAAGATGCGGATGGGAATACTGCCGATGCCGAAACGGAATTCATTGGGGAAGAGGCAAAGAAGAGGCCCCTTTCCGAAGAGGTCATAAGAAAGCAGATCGATCGGATGGGGTCCTCGATCTTTTCTTTGAAGGAATTATCGGTGGACATCCGGGGGAATGTCATGGTTCCCATGAGCGAAATCAATGATGCCCGCCGCAGAGCTGTGCTGGAGCTGGAAAGACAGCGGCTTGCGGCCTTTGACCGCGCCCCCCTGCCGAAAGGGGTGGATATCCCCTCCCTGGGAAAAGACGATATGGGAAAGCAGGTGGGGAAAAGCCTTCTCATCGTATCCGTGGATACCCTTGAGAAAGTGAAGAAGGCTTTGGAAGCCGGGGCGGATGGCATTCTCTTCGGCGGGGAATCCTATGCCCATGAATTCCTGTCGGCGAAACATTATCGGGATGCATGGGAACTGGTCCGCGGTGCAGGAAGGCAGATCTTTTTCCAAACGCCCCGCATCGTGCTCCAGTGTCATGCAAAAGGGCTGGAGCAGCTTTTGGAATCCTTTGGGGAATTCCTGCCGGATGAAATCTACGTGCATAATATCGGAACCCTTGCCCTGGTGGAGCGGCTGACGGAGATTCCCGTCCATGCGGATTATTCCTTGATTTCCTATAACCATCTGACCTTGGATTTTTTCAAGGAACGAGGCGTTGCAGGGGCAACCCTTTCTCCGGAGCTCACATGGCAGCAGGTCGAAGATCTGGCGAAGAAGTCTTCCCTTCCTCTGGAATGCATTGTTCATGGGAATCTGGAACTCATGGTTTCCGAGTACTGCGTGACAGGAAGTTTCCTGGGGGATGTGGGGAACCAGCCCTGCAGCCAGCCCTGCAAGGCCGGCAAGTATTTCCTCAGGGACAGGAAGGGCGTTCTGTTTCCCTTGGCCATGGACCAGTTTTGTCACATGCATGTGCTCAATGGCAAGACCCTTTCCATGCTGTCATATGCGAACAAGTTCAGGGATATGGGCATCCAGCGGATCCGCCTGGAGGGGAAGCTGGAATCTGCAGAAGGGCTTGCCCGGCTCGTCAGTGCCTATCGCCGTGCCATGGAGTACAGCGAGGAGCAGATGGAGGCGCAGGAAGGGAAGCTGCATGAGATTGAAGGCGATAACATTACCAGAGGCCATTATTTCCGCGGGGTAATGTGATTTGTGGAGGCGCTTGCTTTAGAAAAGCTGATGCAGGCGCCTCCCTTTTCCATGTTTTTGCATTGAAGGGAGATTTCGTGGCGGCGGGCAATTTCCAGGGCAATGGGAAGCCCCAGCCCCGTACCGTTGGGATTGGCTTCGTTTTTGCGGCTATGGAAGCGCTCGAAGATATGGGGAAGCTCGTCTTCCGGGATGCCGGGACCGTGATCGCGGATTTGGATGCCCCAGCCGTTTTCTTCTTTTTGGCAGGTGACCTCGATGGAACTGCCTTCGGGAGAAAATTTTATAGCGTTGTCAAGAACGGTGAGGAACATCTGGCGAAGGCGGTCGTAGTCTCCTTCCATGGGAAATACAAAGGGCTCCTTGGGACACTGCAACCGAACCTCTTTTTGACTGGCAAGCTGGGAGGCTGTTTGCAGGGCATCCTGCAGGGCATCCCCGAGATTCAATGGACTTTTGGTGATGTTGAAATCGGCATTTTGCAGACGGGAGAGCTCGAAGAGGTCATTGACGAGGCGCTGCAGCCCGATGAGGTTTGACATCATCTGTTTCAGGTAGTTCTTCTGTTTTGCTTCGTCGGTTACGAGCCCGGAAGATATGAGTTCCAGCGTGCCGCGCAGGATTGTGATGGGGGTGCGGAGTTCATGGGAGATGTTTGTGATGAAATCCTGTCGCATTTGATGCAGTCGTGCCCGTTCCTGGCTGGCATTGCCGAGACGGGCAGCGAGAGTGTCGAGGCTGCGGGCAAGAGAACCGATCTCATCTTCCTGATGGATGTCGGAACGTGCCGCATAGTTTCCCATGGTCAGTTCGGCTGCCAATTGCTCCATGTGCTGGAGCGGGCGGACGAACCGGCGGGACAGGAGGGAGGCCAGCAGCAGGGAGATGAGGAGCGCGGCGACAAGGCTGATGGCGAGGAGCCGGCGGCTGTCCTGCTGCGCTGCATTGAGGTCTTTGAACGTGCGGTGCAGAAGAAGTGCGCCGATGACCTGACCGCTTTTGTCATGGAGGGGTACGCCAATGGTGGCAGAGGGTTCGGACAGCAATGGGCTGAAATCCTCGCTGATGCCTGTTTCCCCAAGGAAGACCTGCTCCAACATTGCATCGGCTTCCCTGGGAAGTTCGCTGTAGCTGGTCGAGGTTTCTGTTCCGTACAGGCTGAAACTGCGATTTTTTGCGTCAACCAGCCACACCTCACCATGGGCAAGGGTATTGAGCTCCTTGAGGTATTGTCCGATGAGGAGGGGGGATTGTGCTGCATCGGAGGCATCCTGGGGGAGCGTGTCCTGGAAGGTGCGGCGGCAGTACATATGCTGTGAGCCGGTGCCGGATGACGGAAGGGGCTCCCGTGCATTGCTGTCCTGCATCATGCGCCTATGACGTCCCATTCCGTGATGTTCCTGATAGAGGTTTTCCTCTGTTTCGGAGGGATCTTCTGTTCCGCCGAAGAGAAGATCGGCTCGTGGATGGTTTTCGATGACTTCTGCCATGGACTGGGCATGGTGCCTGAGTTCCCCGGTCTGATGGTCCTTGAGATACTGCAGGAAGAGCATGTGGAACAATCCCCCGAGAATCATGGCAAAGGACAGGAGAGCCAGGGAGAAGTACAGGAAAAGCCGAAAACTCATGTGGTGTTTCATGGCATTTCCTCAAAGGCGTAGCCCACACCCCAGATGGTCTTGATCTGCCATTCGGGATGCGGGAACTTGTCCAGTTTTGCCCGCAGGCGTTTGATGTGGGTATCTACCGTGCGGGTTCCGCCCGCATAGTCCCACCCCCAAAGCTGGTCGAGGAGCTGGTCCCGGGAAAAGGCTCGTCCGTGTTTTTCCATGAGGAGCCATAAGAGATCCAGTTCTTTTTTTGTGAGAGAAATGGGCTTTCCGGCCATGGAGGCCTGGCAGGTGCCAAGATTCACAGTAAGGGTTCCGCAGGTCATTGCAGGGCCTGCGTCCGAGTTCTTTCCTGCACTTCTGTCCAGGCGGCGCAGAACGGCGCGCGCCCTTGCCATGACCTCGGCAGGGGAAAAGGGCTTCACGATATAGTCATCCGCACCGATGTCCAGCCCCATGATGCGGTCATGATCCTCGCTTCGCGCCGTGATCATGAGGATGGGAATATTGGATTCCGAGCGGATTTCCTTGCAGACGGAAAAACCGTCCTTTCCCGGCATCATCACGTCCAGCAGGATGATGTCGAATACGGCGGCATGGAAGGCGCGGAGGGCCTCTGTGCCGTTGGATGCTGTTGTTACGTCATATCCCTCCGCTTCGGCGAAGGTCCTCAGGATATCGGTGATTTCCGCATTGTCGTCAGCGATGAGCATTCTTGCCATAGGGTAGGCCTCCTGATATGTCACAAGTATTTGCTATATGCTATATATTATATGATAGCAAATACTTGTGACAATATTATGACGAAAATAAATTTTATTTTTGATAGTTTTTTCATGTAGATAGGGTAAAATCTCTAGCCGTAATTGCAAAGCTGTGATACAATGAATTAGTTCTTGATGAAAATGTTTTTTGGACTTATGCTTTCCGTGCTGAAAGGAGTTTTTTTACAAAATGTGGAGTATTTTTGGTGGATTGTCTCACGATATGGGTATTGATCTTGGAACGGCCAATACCTTAGTGCATGTGAAGGGACGGGGAATTGTCCTGCGTGAGCCATCCGTTGTTGCGATAAAGAGTGATACAGGAGATGTCCTTGCGGTTGGCGAGGAGGCCAAGCAGATGATTGGGCGCACGCCCGGGAACATCGTGGCGATCCGTCCAATGAAGGACGGCGTCATTGCGGATTTTGACGTGACTCAGGCCATGCTGAAGTATTTCATCCGCAAGGCGATGAACACGAAATCCTTTGTACGTCCCCGTGTGGTGGTGGGAGTTCCCTCCGGCGTCACCGAGGTGGAGAAGCGTGCCGTCATCGATGCAGCGCAGCAGGCGGGCGCCCGTGAGGCGTATCTCATTGAAGAGCCTATGGCAGCAGCCATCGGCGCGGGACTTCCTGTGGAGGATGCCACGGGGAGCATGGTGGTGGATATCGGCGGTGGTACGACGGAGATTGCCGTCATTTCCCTTGGGGGTATCGTGACGAGCTGCTCCATCCGCATCGGTGGCGATGAGATGGACTCTGCCATCCAGCAGTACATCAAGCGTATGTACAATCTCATGATTGGCGAGCGCACGGCAGAGGAGATCAAGATCACCATCGGTACGGCCATTGTCACGCCCGATGTGGACAAGCCCATGGATATCCGTGGACGCGACCTTGTGAGCGGCCTTCCGAAGACCTTGACCATCCATGCACAGGAGATCAGGGAGGCACTCAATGAGCCCATCTACAAAATCATCGATGCGGTGAAGGGTACCTTGGAGAAGACCCCGCCGGAGCTGGCGGCTGACGTCATGGATCATGGCATCATGATGACGGGAGGCGGTGCGCTCCTTTCGAATCTCGACAAGCTCCTTTCCCATGAGACGGGCATGCCTGTGCTTGTTTCCGAGGATGCTCTTTCCTGTGTGGGCGAGGGTACGGGCAGGTCGTTGGAAAACATTGAACTCTTGAAGCGCGTTGTCATGACCTCGAAGAAGCTGAAGCAATGAGCAGAAGGGTAAGGCGGGACAAGAATTCAAGCCGCAAGGTGTGGGTGCTCATCTTTGTCCTTGCCAGTATTTTCTGCATTGTTTTTCTGGCAGCGCGGGGACGGTTTGAGCCTGTTGTGAGCAGCCAGGCGGTTTCCTTGGTGCTGGCACCCTTTCAGCAGGCGGTTTCCTGGGTGGGGAGCCAGGTGAACTATGTGACCTCTAATATCTGGGAAATTGCCACGGAGCACCAGCAGAACAAGATGCTCAGGAGCGAGGTGGAACAGCTTCGGGCGCAGAACCTTCAGGCCAGTGAGTTTGCGGCAGAAAATGAGAGGCTCCGTGCTCTTCTGGGCTACAAGCAGTCCGCGACGCAGTTTGATCTCGTGGCAGCCCGTGTAATCGGGCGGGAGTCTGCAACCTGGTCCAGCATGATTGTCATTGACCGCGGTACATCCGATGGCGTGCGGGAAAATATGGCAGTTGTGACAGAGAAGGGCCTGGTTGGGCATGTTGTGGAAGCTGGCCTGAAATCATCAAAGGTACAGCTCATCATGGATCCACGTTCCTCGGTGGGAACATTGGTACAGCGTCCGGAATCCAGGGTAACGGGTATCGTGGAAGGGGATATGAACGACCCGACGATGCCGCGCATGGTGAACATTCCAAAGACTGCCGATGTTCAGGAAGGAGATGTCATTGTTACTTCCGGCTTCGGCGGTGTTTATCCCAAAGGCATTGTCGTTGGAAAAGTGGCCGCTGTGAAGAATGAAGCGGGAGGGCTTTTGAAGTATGGCGTGATTGAGACATCCGTCAATTTCCAGAAATTGGAGGATGTGGCTGTCATCGTGCAATCCAGGGAGGCGCCTCCGGAGCCCTTGAAACCGCCGGTACAGACACCGGGAACGGAGTCCGAGACTGCGTCGCAGACAGGTGCGGAACAATGAAAAAATTTGGGAAATGGGTTGCCGGTGTCATTGGCCTCTATGTGTTGCAGACTTCGATTCTGCCGCTCCTCGCCTTTCATGGAATTTCCCCAAATCTGATGCTGCTGTTTTCTGTGTCCTTTGCTTTTTTGCGGGGCCCCTATTATGGGGTGCTCATGGGGTTCTGCGTCGGATTGATGCAGGATTTGGCAACGGGAACTTTTTTTGGCATTGACGTATTCAGCTATATGCTCATCAGTTTTATTTGTGGAAAATTTTCGAATCAGGTGTTTAAGGATCAGCTGTTTCTTCCTGTGTTGGCTTCTGTGGCTGCTGCATTTATACATTATTGTATCCTGGCAGAATTCATGTTCCTTTTGGGATATCATTTCAATCTGGTGATGCATGCACAGAACACATTGCTGCCGATGATGTGCTACCAGTTTGTCATGGCTTATCCGGTACATAAGCTGGTGTGTTGGATGGACAAGTACATCAGGGATGGGAAATAACAGATTGCCGGGCACTTTCTTTTGGAAGTGCCTTGGCTTTGTGTAGGGGAGATATTCTTGATGGAGAATGAGGAATACGAAGGGCGCATCAAGGCGCTTGGCATTATGGTTGTCACGGTGATCGCCATCCTCATGGCCCGAGTGGGATACCTTCAGGTTTTTGATGGCGAGTATTATGCGAGTCTTGCGGACGGCAACCGCATCCGCATCATTCCTTCCATGGCGCCGCGGGGAACTTTTTATGATCGCAATGGAGAGCTTCTGGTGACAAACCGGCCAGGGTTTACGGTGTCGCTTTTGCCGCTTACCGCTCCCGTTTCGGAAGATGTTATCGAGAGGCTTTCCCAACTTTTGCATGTCCCGGTGAAGGATATCCATGCGAAGGTCGATGCCCATAGCGGCTTTGACCCCATCCGCATCAAGCAGGATGTGACCTCGGATATCGTGTCCATCATTGAGGAGCAGAAAAATCTTTACCCGGGAGTGGTGATCGAGGTCCAGCCCATCCGCAACTACATACTGAAGCAAGAGGCAGCGCATACCTTCGGTTATGTGAGCGAGATCAGCGATGAAGAACTGGAGAGGCGCAAAGATGAAGGTTACAAATCCGGGGATATCATCGGGAAGTTCGGCCTTGAGAAAATCTATGACCATGAACTTCGTGGCGAGAATGGCGGCGAGCAGGTCGAGGTGGATGTCTCTGGAAAACCCGTGCAGATTCTCGGTATCAAGGAACCGGTTCCCGGAGCGGACCTTTACCTGACAATTGACAAGAACCTCCAGATGGCGGCGGAAAAGGCCGTGGATGAGCAGCTAGCTATGATTCATGCGGATGCAGCAGCTGCGGTTGTCCTGAATCCCCAGACAGGGGAAGTGCTTGCCATGGTGAGCCGTCCTGCTTTTGACCCGAATCTCTTTGCCCATGGAATTTCCACGAAGGATTGGAATGAGATCAACAACAATCCCTATCATCCCATGGACAACAAGGCGATTACCGGTGAGTATCCACCAGGCTCGACATTCAAGATTGTGACGGGGACAGCTGCTCTGGCGGCTGGAAAGGTATCGCCGGAGGAAAAGATTTTTGATTCCGGGCATCATTGGATTATTCCAAAGGGCAATGCCGATGGTGAGGCGCTTGGCTGGCTGAACTTTACGGAGGCCATGGCCCATTCCGACAACGTTTATTTTTATGAGATGGGAAACCGTCTTGGCATCGATAATCTGGAGCATTATGCCAGAATGTTTGGCTTGGGGAAGGTGACGGGGATCGATCTTCCCTATGAATCAGATGGCCTGGTGGCCAACAGGGCATACAAGCAAAAGGTATTCGATGATGAATGGTACCTTTCCGAGACCTTCGATGCGGCCATAGGACAAGGGTTCAATCTGGTAACGCCCCTGCAGGCTGCCATGGTCATGGGCGAGATTGCTGCAAATGGCAAGCGTTACAAACCTCATCTGGTGAACCGCATCATGACACAGGATGGAAAGATCATCAAGGAATTCCAGCCGGAGCTTCTCTCAGAGCTGGAGGTTTCGGAATATGTCATAAATCTGGTGCAGACGGGGTTGCACGATGTCACGAAATACGGCACAGCGGCGAGGATTTTCGAAGGATTTCCTGTGGAGATTGCAGGTAAGACAGGTACGGCGGAGAATTCCCAGGGACGTGACCACGGTTGGTTTGTCGCATATGGCCCCTTCGACAATCCCACGATTGTTGTGGCGGTAATCGTGGAACAGGGTGGCTATGGTGCGACCTCTGCCGTGCCGATTGGGCGAAAGATATTGGAAGCGGCCTTTGGGCTGAACCAGCCGGTGGTAGCTCCTGCCCCGGCCAACGGCCAGGCAGCGCCATAGCTGAACTTGTCGTGGGCTCCCCCTGTCAGCTTTGCTGACATCCCCCTTCTGGAGGTGCCCCGAAGGGACGGAGGGAGTTTTGAAGGCGAACTTTACGGATTTAGGAATATTTTGCCTATGGCAAAACTTGAACAATTGCGTTATGACAGGACAAGCCTGTCGAAACGCCAATCGGTATGTTTTGCCTATGGCAAAACTTGAACAATTGCGTTATGACAGGACAAGCCTGTCGAAACGCCAATCGGTATGTTTTGCCTATGGCAAAACTTGAACAATTGCGTTATGACAGGACAAGCCTGTCGAAACGCCAATCGGTATGTTTTGCCTATGGCAAAACTTGAACAATTGCGTTATAATTGCGTTGTATTGTAGTGGCTTTTATGAAAAAGGGTAGAGCAGAACATGAGTGAGGATATCGTAAAAATCAAGGGAACGAAATCTGGCTTGCAGTTGAGTTTTCATCAGGGAGCTGATTTCGAGGCGATTGAGCAGGACATTCGTGGCAAGCTGGAATCCGGCTCTGGTTTCTTTACGCGTGGAACGGTGATACAGGTTGCACCGGATGCCTTGAAGAAGGAAGACAGGGAACGGCTCAGGAAGCTGTTTTCCCAGCATGGGGTATTGTTTCGCACAACGGAGCCTGTGGTGACGCAGGCTGCACCCGAGACCGGCGCAGAGGCCAAGGCACCATCCAAGCCGGAGGAGGATGTCCAGCAGATGCAGGTGGTGAACAGGACACTGCGCGGCGGACAGGAAATTCGTGCCAAGGGTTCGGTGCTGGTATGCGGAAATGTGAACCCCGGTGCCCAGATCATCGCAGGGGGCAGTATTGATATCCGCGGCACATGTCGGGGCATGGTGCATGCGGGTGCCTATGGGGATTCCAAGGCGGTTATCATCGCTGACCATCTCATGCCCATGCAGATACGCATCGCAAACCTCATTGCCCGATCCCCTGATGAAATGGAGAAGACGGAGAAGGCAGAACGTGCCTCCATCAAGGATGGGCAGATTGTCATTGAACCTATAGAAAGGTAGGATGTTGATATATGAGCGAAGTCATTGTAATCACTTCGGGAAAAGGCGGAGTTGGCAAGACTACGACGACGGCAAATCTTGGCGTTGGGCTTGCCATGCGGGATAAAAGAGTCGTTTTGGTGGATACCGATACGGGACTGCGGAATCTTGATCTCCTGCTGGGACTGGAAAATCGCATCATGTACGACCTCATTGACGTGACGGAAGGGCGTGTGCCTTACAAGAAGGCGTTGGTACGCCATAAGAAATATGAAAATCTGTTTCTCTTGCCTACGTCTCAGGTGAAGGACAAGTCGGCGGTGAATCCCGAACATCTCATAAAGCTTTGCGACGAATTGCGGAAGGAGTTCGACTACATTCTTATCGACTGTCCGGCAGGTATCGAGCAGGGGTTCCAAACGGCAATTGCCGGCGCGGATTGCGCCATTGTCGTGACGATGCCGGAGATTTCCGCTGTGCGGGATGCCGACAAGATCATCGGGGAGCTGAACCGTGCGGACAAGGACAGCATCAAGCTCATCGTCAACCGCATCCGTCCGCAGATGGTGGAGAAAGGCGACATGCTGGACATGGACGATATCAATGATATTCTTTCCATCGACTGCATTGGACAGGTACCGGACGATGAGAAGGTCGTCACGTCGACGAACCGCGGCGAGCCTGTCATCGCAATGAACGATTCCCTGGCGGGGCAGGCATATCGCAACATTGTCGGCCGCATCTGCGGAGAGAAAATTCCGTTCATGGATTTCCCCAAGGATACATTCTTCACGAGATTGAAACGTGTATTCGGCATACAGTAAAGGAGGGGGTTCCGAATGCTTGAGGCGCTTATGAAGATTTTCGGCAAAGAGAAGAAATCCTCCCGCGAGATTGCCCGCAATCGCTTAAAGGTAGTTCTGGTGCATGATCGGGCGAGCATTTCACCGGAGGTGCTGGACAATATGAAGGATGAAATCATCAAGGTCGTTTCCAAATATGTGGTGATCAACAAGAATGACATGGAGATTTCTCTGGCAAATGATGATGATTCCGTGGCTCTCGTGGCCAATATCCCTGTCAGCAAGATGAAGCATGGATAAAGATGGCAGCCGGATGATTGGAAAAAGGCAGCTGGCGTGAGTGCGTCAGCTTTTCTTTTTGAGAGGATGCAAAAAGAGATATGACGAAACGAATTTTTCGGCGCATGGATTTTGCCTTGATTGCAGCTACCTTGGGCATTATCATCATGAGCCTCATCATCATCGGCAGTGCGACGCATATCAATACGCCAAGCCAGGAAAGGTACTGGTTCGTGCAGCGCCAGGGACTGTTTGCCATCATTGATGTGGCGTTGGCTGTGTTCTTCATGAATTTCGATTACAAGATGCTGCAGGGGTATGGGAACAAGCTCTATATCTTTAACCTTGTCATGCTTCTGGCGGTTATGCTGGTGGGGCATTCGGCACTGGGGGCGCAGCGATGGATTTCCATCGGGCCCATCAATATCCAGCCCTCGGAATTCTCGAAGCTCATCATGATCATTTCCCTGGCATCCATTCTGGAGGATCGTCTTGGGAAAATCAATACAGTCCATGATTTGCTGCCGATTGCCGCATATGTGGGAGTTCCCTTTCTACTGGTACTGAAACAGCCGGATTTGGGAACATCGCTGGTATTCATGGCGATTTTCTTTGGGATGGTCTTTGTCTGTGGCATACGATTAAAACTTCTTGGTGGGATCTTTGTTACAGGAATTGCCTGTTGTCCGATTCTATGGCATTTTCTCAAGGACTATCAAAAGATGCGTATCATGGTGTTCATGGATCCCAATGTGGATCCCCTGGGATCGGGGTACCATATCATACAGTCAAAGATTGCCATTGGTTCCGGCATGCTTTTTGGCAAGGGGCTCTTTGGCGGTACACAGAGCCAGTTGAACTTCCTGCCGGAGAATCATACGGACTTCATTTTTGCCGTGGTCGGGGAGGAACTCGGCTTTATCGGAGCTGCTGTTTTGCTGCTTCTGTATCTTGTCGTTCTCTGGCGCGGCGTCCAGATTGCGAAGGATGCCAGTGACATGTTTGGCAGGCTGTTGGCCACGGGCATCACCTCGATGCTGGCCTTCCATGTCCTTGTCAATGTGGGAATGACCACGGGAATCATGCCCGTCACGGGAATCCCGTTGCCCTTCATGAGCTATGGGGTAAGTTCCCTGACGACAAATATACTGGCGATTGCAGTCTTGCTCAATATTCAGCTGCGAAAGCAGAAACTTCTTTTTTAAAATGGTATATCATAGAGATGGAGGAGCGGAAAGGATATGATACAGCTTTCGCCGGAAATCCTGCAATCGGTGACGAAGCCGACGCGGTACACAGGCGGGGAATGGAATGCCGTCCATAAGGACTGGAACGAGGTGGAATGTTCCTTTGCTTTGTGCCTGCCGGATGTCTATGAGGTCGGGATGTCGAATCTCGGGCTCGCCATTCTCTATGAGATTCTCAATCGCCGGGAGGATACGGCAGCGGAACGGGTTTATGCACCCTGGACGGATATGGAGGAAATCATGCGGGAGCGGGGGATTCCCCTCTTTTCCCTGGAATCCCATCGTCCCCTGCGGGAATTCGATTTCTGGGGATTCTCTCTCCAGTATGAGATGATCTACTCCAATGTGCTCAATCTGCTGGATCTGGCGGGGATTCCCCTCTGGGCAAAGGATCGCGGCGAAGACGTGCTCTTTGTCGTGGGAGGGGGACCCTGCGTCTACAATGTGGAGCCCATTGCGGATTTCTTTGATTTCTTTGTCGTGGGCGAGGCAGAGGAGGTCCTGGGGGAGGTCGTGGATGCTTTCCGGGCCTGGAAGGGAGAAAACCGTCCCGGCGGGCGAAGGGGATTTTTGGCTCGGTTGCTGGATATAGAAGGCATCTATGTTCCTTCCTTCTATGAAGCGCGGCAGGATGAAAATGGCGCTTTCCGGGGATGGAAACCCTTGCATGAAAAGGCAAAGCCTGTCATATACAAGCGCGTGGTCAAGGACATGGACAAGGTGATTTCCGTGGAGCACCCGCTGGTTCCCTACATGGATATTGTGCATAACCGCATCATGCTGGAGCTCTTTCGGGGCTGTTCCCGGGGATGCCGTTTCTGTCAGGCCGGAATCTGCTACCGCCCTGCAAGGGAACGCAGCGAGGAAAGGCTCAGGGAAATGGCTCGTGGCCTTGTGGATGCCACGGGCTATGATGAGATGTCCCTGACCTCCCTTTCCTCGGCGGATTATTCCTGTCTTGGCCATCTCGTGGATGATCTCATGGAGGAATTTCGGCAGGAAAAGGTCAGTTTCTCCCTGCCGTCCCTTCGCATTGACAGTTTTTCCATCGAGCTTGCCCACCGCATGCAGCAGGTCAGGAAGAGCGGCCTGACCTTTGCGCCGGAGGCGGGGACTCAGCGGCTTCGGGATGTCATCAACAAAGGCGTCACGGAGGAGAACCTGCTGACGGCATGCGGGGCGGCCTTCCGTCAGGGATGGAAGCAGGTGAAGCTCTATTTCATGATGGGGCTTCCCACGGAGACGGATGAAGATGTCATTGGCATTGCGGAACTTGCGAAGAAGGTCGTGGACCTTTATACAGAAATCAAGGGAAAGCGCGGCGTCAAGGTCACGGTCAGCGTTTCCTGTTTTGTGCCGAAGCCCTATACCCCCTTCCAGTGGTTCGGGCAGATTCCACTGGAGGAATTCGAGCGGCGGCAGCAGCTTCTCAAGGAGCACATCACGGATAGGGCAATCACCTTCCACTATCACGATGCGAAGCTTTCCGTGCTGGAGGGTGCCCTTGCCCGTGGGGACCGCCGTCAGAGCCGTGCCATCTATCAGGCATGGAAAGACGGTGCGAAGTTTGATGGCTGGTCAGATCATTTCCATGAGGATATCTGGCGGGAGGCCTTTCGAAAATCCGGTTTGGACATTTCCTTTTACAATGAGCGTTCCCGGGAGTTTGACGAGGCATTGCCTTGGGAGATCACGACACCGGGGGTCAACAGGGAGTTCCTGCTTCGGGAATGGCACCGCGCCATGAAAGGAAAACTCACGGAGGATTGTCGCCGCGGCACATGCAGTGCTTGTGGCATCTGCCAGAATCTCGGTGTGCATGTGATCGACCATGCGGAAAAAGTGAGCCGGAAGGACACTGTCCCTGCAGAGCAGGGGGCAAAAGAAGCCCGCAGGATTGGCGAGGGGGGCGGCAAGCCCCGAACTCTCTTCAAGTATCGGGCGAAGATCTGCAAAGGGGAGGAAATACGCTATCTTTCCCATCTGGATTATGCGGCGGTATTTGAACGCGCCCTTTTGCGGGCAAAGCTGCCGGTGGCGTATTCTGAGGGATTCAACCCACATATGAAGCTTGCCTTCGCTTCGGCTCTGGCCGTAGGCGTCGCCAGCGAGGCAGAATATATGGATTTCGAGTTGACAAAACCCTTGTGCCAGCCGGAGGTCTTTGACAGGCTTCGAGCCCAGCTTCCCAAGGGCGCCGAGGTTCTGGAAATCAGGGAGATTCGTGGAAAAAAGAGTTCTCTCATGGCAGAGGCGGACCTTGCATGCTACCGTATTTCTGTTCCCTATGCGGGCAGGGAAGAAGAGGCAAGGGCAGCGGTGAAATCCTTCAATGAGGCAAATGAGATTTCCTATACCAGAGTGACTCCCAAGAAGACGCGCACCAAGGAGATCAAGCAGTATATGGGCGAGGCTCTTTCCGTGCAGGCAGGGGATGGCATGCTCCATATCGGGATGCAGATAAAGATCACTTCCGCGGGCAGTGTAAAACCCGGAGAAATCCTGTTTCTGCTTCGGGACAGGTTTGGGCTGGATATCCATGAGGAACAGGCGGATATTCATCGGACGGCTCTGCTGGGCAAGGGAAGACCGCTCATTGAGCTTTGAGCAGGAGGCGGTAACGTGAAGACGATTCTCGTGAATACGATGCCGGAGGAGACCCGTGTGGCTGTCCTGGAGGATGGCGGGCTGCAGGCCTTGGAGGTGGAACGGGCGACACATTCCCATTTGGTGGGGAATATCTACAAAGGGTATGTGCAGAACGTCTTGCCGGGGATGCAGGCGGCCTTCGTGGACATCGGCGGGGAGAAGAACGCCTTCCTCTATGTAGGGGATGGGCTTCCGAAGGAGGCCGTGAAATCCATGCGTCCCAATGAGCGCATCCATATCGGGCAGCAGCTTTCTGTGCAGATCGTGAAGGATGCCATCGGCACGAAAGGCCCTCGCGCCACGATGCACATTTCCCTGCCCGGCCGCCATCTGGTTCTCATGCCCACCTCGGCCTATATCGGCATATCGCGGCGCATCGAGGATGAGGCGGAGAGGGAACGTCTTCATGGAATTGCGGAACGGTTTTGCCCTCCCGGAATGGGGCTTATTGTCCGCACCGTGGCCGAGGGGCAGGAGGAGGAAGTCCTGAAGGCGGATGCAGACTATCTCCTGCGGCTCTGGGAATCCATACAGGCACGATGCAGGCTGTCCACGGCTCCCTGCCTTCTGTATCGCGACGCAGATCTCATCATCCGGATCGTGCGGGATGCCTTTGCGGCAGACGTGGAGGCTATGTTCATCGACGATGCAGCAGTCTGCCAGCGGGTGAGGGAGCTTGTGCAGTACCTTTCCCCGGAGCTGGTGGACCGGGTGAAACTGTATGAAGAAAAAACGCCGCTTTTCAGGAAGTATCATCTGGACGAGGAAATCGAAAAGATGGGGGTGAGGGAGATTGAACTGAAATCCGGCGGCTCCATCGTGATTGACAAGACCGAGGCATTGACCGCCATTGACGTGAACACGGGAAAGTACGTGGGAAATTCCAATCTGGCGGAAACCGCCTATCGCACGAATCTGGAGGCAGCGGAGGAAATCCTCAGGCAGGTACGACTGAGGGATATCGGCGGCATCATCATCATTGATTTCATTGATATGGAAGAGGCATGGCAAAAGGAAGCCTTGCTGGAATACATGAGGGACCAGGCCAGGCAGGACCGGACCAAGACGAACATTGTGGACATCACTTCCCTGGGATTGGTGGAGATGACCCGCAAGAAGTCCCGGCAGAACTTCGAGAGCATCCTTTACAGCGAATGTCCCTGCTGCCATGGCAGGGGACGCATAGAGTCCCCGGAGACTGTGAGCATCAACATCAGCCGTGATATCCGCTGCATGGAGCAGACATCCCATGCAAGATCCGGCTATGAAGTGGAGGTGCATCCACAGGTGGCCGGGGAACTGGAAAGGAACAAGGTCCTTGAAAGGCTGGAGAGGGAACTTGGCACGGTCATTCGCATTGTCCCAAAGAAAGAGCTTCATCCGGAAGGATATTCCATTCTCTTGGGAAGCCTTTCTTCCTGATGATAAAGGAAACTTTCGGTTTATCGATATAGGTCATTTTTTTGAAATGGGAGGAACGAGATTCTATGAAAGCGACAAACTTATATGCCCCTACCCTGCGCCAGACTCCGGCAGATGCGGAGATTGTCAGCCATCAGCTCATGCTTCGGGCCGGAATGATGCGGAAATCTGCCAACGGCATGTATAATTTCCTGCCCTTGGGATGGCGTACGATCCGCAAAATTGAGCAAATTATCCGCGAAGAGATGGATGCGGCGGGAGGACAGGAGATGTGCATGCCCATCCTGCAGCCGGCGGAATACTGGCAGGAGAGCGGACGCTGGGCGGCCTATGGTGCGGAGATGATGCGCATGCAGGACCGCCATGGGCACGATTATTGTCTTGGCCCTACTCATGAGGAAATGATCACCGCCCTTGTGCGGGATGAGGTGCGCTCCTACAAGCAGCTCCCCCTGCTGCTCTATCAGATTCAGGATAAGTTCCGCGATGAGCGCCGCCCGCGCTTTGGCCTCATGCGCAGCCGCGAGTTCATCATGAAGGACCTCTATTCTTTTGATAAGGATGTGGAGGGCATGAACCTTTCCTATCAGAAGATGTACGATGCCTATGATGCCATCTTCACCCGCTGTGGCCTGGAGTTCCGGCCCGTGGAGGCGGACAACGGGGCCATCGGGGGAGGTCATTCCCATGAGTTCACCGTGCTGGCGGATGCGGGAGAGTCTTCCATTGCCTGCTGCACGAAATGCGACTACGCTGCCAGTGATGAGAAGGCAGAGCTTGCGGCAGTGGCGGCTCCCGATGAGGAGATGCTGGAACTTGAGAAAGTCGCAACGCCGGGAACGAATACCATTGACAGTCTCGTGGAATTCCTTGGGGTCCCCATCGAGAAAACCATCAAGGCTGTTGCCTATGAGACAGAGCAGGACGAACTGGTCCTGGTGTTCGTGCGGGGCGACCATGATGTGAATGAGATCAAGGTGCTGCACCAGATGGAAGGTGCACTGGAACTCCGCATGGCCGAGGAGGAGGCCATCCGTGCCGTGGGCGGCTGCCCCGGCTTTATGAGTCCCATTGGCATCAAGGCGGGCACGCGTATTCTCGTGGATTCCACGGTCATGAACATGAAGAATGCCGTATCGGGTGCAAATGAGGTGGATTTCCATTACAAGAATGTGAATCCTGCAAGGGATTTCAAGGATGTCGTCGTGACAGACCTGCGCCTGGTCAGGGAAGGGGATCCCTGTCCCCGCTGCGGTGCACCCATGAAGATGACCCGGGGCATCGAGGTGGGACAGGTCTTTGCCCTTGGGACGAAGTACAGCACCGCCATGGGCGCAACCTTCCTCGATGAGCAGGGCAAGGAAAAGCCCTTTGTCATGGGCTGCTATGGCATTGGGGTTGGACGGACCATGGCAGCTGCCATTGAGCAGCACAACGACGAGCATGGCATCGTCTGGCCGCGCTCCATCGCTCCCTTTGAGGTGGTGGTGGTTCCCATCAATGCAAAGAACGAGGAACAGCTCCGCTATGCAGAGGATGTTTATGGGGAGCTGAAGCAGGCGGGAATCGATGTCCTTCTGGATGACCGCCCGGAACGCGCCGGCGTGAAGTTCAAGGATTGCGATCTCATCGGCTATCCTGTGCGCATTGCCATCGGGCCAAAGGCTTTGGAAGAGGGAACCATTGAGGTGAAGGTTCGCAAATCGGGAGAGATGTTCCTTTACAAGAGGGAGACTTATCTCGAGGAAGTCCGGAAGTTGTTGGAATCCCTGTAATTACTCGGAGGGCTGCACATGGGAATCAGACAGAAATTGATGATGCTTTCCGTTTTGGCGGGCATCATTGTCCTGCTCATTTCCGTTTTAGGATATCTTCAGGCATACCATGGCTTGAAAGCCGATTTGCGCATCGCATATGTTTTGCTGACGATGTTTGGGCTCTTCGTTGTGGCGCTTCTTTTCTTCCTTTGCACGCGGTTTGCTGAGGATATCACGAAATCCGTGACGGCCATCGAGCGGCATGCCCATGAGATTGCCAAGGGGAATCTTGCCTTGGAGGATCTTGAGGTGACAAGCCAGGATGAGATCGGTTCCCTCACGGAGTCCTTCAATACCATGCGCCGGGATTTGCGTACCCTTGTGCAGAAGCTGCTGGATGCGTCGGTGGATGTTGCAAAATCCTCCAAGGATCTCACGAAATATGTGGAGCTCACCGCCCAGGCCGCCGAGCAGATTTCGGGACTTGCTGGCAAGGTTTCCCACGATATGGTGCAGCAGCTGGAGGATGTGGAAACCATGGCGGCAAATGTGGATACGGCATTTGCCGATATGGATGACCTTTCCACTAAGGCAACCGGGCTGGAGGAATCCGTTTCTGCATCGGCAGAAGCGGTTGCCATGCTTCAGCAGGATACCCAGACCGTCATTGCTTCTATGGCCGAGGGCGGAGCAGGGAATCCTGAGGCGGATCAGGGGGCTGATGTGGTGGAACAGTGTTTTTCCGGACTTCTGGAGGAACTTTCGGACATCAAGCAGCAGGCAAAGGAATTGCACGGATTGTCGCAGGCCGTGGCCGATAAGACAGGGTATATCATAGACACCGTGGGTTCCATTGACCAGCTTAGCCGCAAGACCGTCCAGAGTGCGGAAACCATTGAGGCATCCACGGAAGAGGAGGAATCCTCCATATTGGAAATCGTGGCGGCGGCACAGTCCCTGGAAGATCTTGCAACGGATATGCATGAGGCGGTTGCAAGGTTCCGGCTTTGACGGTGGATTCGATTTTATGATATTTTTAAGTTAAATTAATAGGAAAATCCCTTGAAATGTGATATGATAGCTGGAAAAGAGACTTCTTTTGGAGGTATATGATGGTTACTGATGAAACGATGATGTTTCGTTTTGGCGCTGAGGAAAACAAGGCGGAGCATATTATCCGTCATGCGTGCAATGCAATGGAGGAAAAAGGCTATAATCCAATCAATCAGCTGGTGGGATATCTGCTGTCAGGCGATCCGGCCTATGTGACCAGCCATAAGGATGCCCGCAACCAGATCCGTTCCCTCGAGCGGGATGAGATATTGGAGGAATTGGTGCGTTCCTATTTGGAGAAGGGTGAATGAAAAGGTACCTGGCTCTTGATGTGGGGGATGCCACGGTGGGCATTGCCGTAAGCGATCTCCTGGGGCTCACGGCGCAGGGCGTGGAGACAATACGCCGCAAGCGTTTGGCGGATGACCTGGGACGGCTGCAGGAGCTTATGGCGCAATATGAGACGAAATCCCTGGTTATCGGACTTCCGCGAAACATGAACGGGACCCAGGGGGAGCGCTGCGATGTGGTTCGTGGCTTTGCGGAGGAGATAAAAAAAGCGGTGCCTGATGTGGAAATCGAGTTCTGGGATGAGAGGCTCTCCACGGTGGCGGCCTCCCGTTCCCTGCTGGAAGCGGATCTGAGCCGCCGCAAGCGCAGGAAAGTCATCGACAAGATGGCGGCCGTGTTCATCCTGCAGGGCTATCTGGATCGGCTCGCTATGAAACATGATTGATGAGACAGGTTGTTTAAGGATTTGAAAAGGTGGTTTTTATGTCAGATAAGGAAAAACAAGTTTTGGAAGACGGCGACGATGCCATTGTTGTGGAATTCACGGATGAGGAGGGGAATTCCTATCTTTACGAGCAGGAGATGATCATCCCGGTCAATGGGGAAAAGTTTGCTCTGCTGATCGGCGTTGAGGACGAGGAGCATGAGCATGAGCACGGCTGTGGCTGCGGCTGTGAGGAAGGCGACGAGGATGTGCTCATTGCGAAAATCGTGACGAATGAGAATGGCGAAGAAGAATACGTGGAGCCCACCGACGAGGAATTCGAGGCAGTGCAGAAGGCATATGATGCGCTCCTCGAGGAAGAGGAGAATGCTGAGGAATAGGGTATAAGAGGTTTGGTTGTCATCTGTATTGGCAGATGACAGCTTTTTCTTTTGTTTCCTTGTTTTTTTTGTAAACTTTCCGTATAATATAATAAAGAATAATAAAAAAGACGTAACGTCGTAAGAGGGAGAGATGGGATTGTTTCCTAAAATGCCCAAGTCTTTTGATGAGCTGAAGGGGTTCGTTTCGGAGGTCTTTTCGGGGTGGTCTTTGGATGCTTCCATGGAGGAAGTGCATGAACTCCTTGGGGAATTCACATGGAAGCATCTGGCTGCGGCTGCAGGCGCTTTTTTTGTTGCGGCTGCGATTTTTCTCGTTTCCTTTTTTGGGGGAGACAGCAATCCTGGGACAGTGGCAGACAGGGATCTCCCCATCTACCTGAAAGTGCGTTCCGGAATGAATGCGCGTGACATTGGCGAGGAACTGCAGCGGCGCGGTATCGTGAGCAGCAAGTACAAGTTCTGGCTCATGGCGAAGCTGAATGGCTATGAGAGCAGGTTTATCGCAGGGAGTTATGCCCTCCATGCGGGAATGGATGTGCAGGAAGTCCTTGACAAACTGGTTCAGGGGGAGTCATCGGAGTGCAAGGTCGTCATCCCCGAAGGTTTTACTGTCCATGACATAGCAAAGCGGCTTTCCGAGGAAGGGCTGGTGGAGGAGGAGGAGTTCCTTGAGAAGGCAAGGCGCTTTGCTCCCTATGATTACATAGAGGCACCCGATGAGGCGATGTATTATGCGGAAGGCTTCCTTTTTCCGGCAACCTACACGTTACAGCCGGATGCTACTCCCGAGGAGATACTGAATCTCATGGCGGACACCTTCGATCAGCGTCTTACGTCCTCCATGCGACGGAGGGCAAAGGAGATGAAACTTTCCATTTATGAACTGGTGATCCTGGCCTCCCTGGTGGAAAAGGAGGCCCGTTACGAAGAGGATCGTCCCATGATTGCCCAGGTGTTCTTCAAGCGGCTGGAACTTGGGATGCCCCTCCAGTCGGATGCCTCCCTGCAGTATCTCATGGATGCACCAAAGGAAGATGTCTCCATCTCGGACACAAAGATAGACTCTCCTTACAACACCTACCAGAATGCGGGGCTTCCGCCGGGGCCCGTTGCGAGCCCGGGAACAGATTCCATTGAGGCGGTGCTCTATCCGGCTGATACGGACTATCTTTACTTCGTGGCAGACCGGGACGGGCATAACCACTACACCCATAACTATGCCGACCATTTGCAGGTTGTGGAGCAGGTGAGATGATGGAGGCGTTGCTGCGCGAGATGGAAGACTATGCGCAGGAGAACCATGTGCCTATCATCAACGAAGGGGCAAGGGATGCGTTTTGCCGCATTATCTGTGAAGAAAGACCTCACCGTGTCCTGGAACTGGGCACGGCAATCGGTTACTCGGCTCTCCTCATGGCAGGCATGGGAGCGGAGGATATTGAGGTCGTATCGCTGGAATTGAATGAGGCCCGTGCGGCGAAGGCAAAGGAATTTATCCGACGTTCTCCATACAAGGACAGGATTCAGGTGTTGTCCGGGGATGCGGCAGATCTTTTGGGGAGTTTGCACGGGCCTTTTGATTTTGTTTTCATGGATGCCGCGAAGGGACAGTATCCGAGGTATTTCCGGCAAATACTTCCCCTGCTGGAGGAGCGGGCAGTTGTTCTGGCAGACAACGTGCTCTTTCGAGGGTATGTGCTTTCAAAAGAGAAGCCGCCAAGGCGGTTCAAAACCATTACAAAACGATTGCGGGAGTATATCAGGCTGATACAGAATACGCCGGGCTTCACGACGGAAATATTGCAGGAAGGTGATGGCCTGGCGGTGTCGAGGAGAAATGGGACATGATGGGAAAACCAGAGCTTTTGGCCCCGGCAGGAAATCCGGAAAAGATGAGGATGGCCTTGCGCTATGGTGCGGATGCGGTTTATCTGGGGGGCAAGGAATTTGGCCTTCGGGCCTTTGGCGGGAATTTCTCGCGGGAGGATCTGGCAGAGGGCATTGCCTTTGCCCACGGTATTGGAAAGAAGGTTTATGTCACCGTCAATATCTTTCCCCACAATAGCGATCTGGAGAGATTGCCGGACTATCTGGGATTCTTGTCGGAAGCGAGGGCGGATGCTCTTCTGGTGGCGGATCTGGGAGTCTTCATGATGGCGAGGGACATCGTGCCGGAAATGGAACTCCATGTGAGCACACAGGCGAATACGACCAACTGGGCGACGGTGGAGAGTTGGCAGAGGCTTGGCGCGAAACGCGTCGTCCTGGCACGGGAGCTCTCTCTGACGGAAATCAGAGAGATTCGCAGAAAATGTCCTGTGGAACTGGAGATGTTCGTGCATGGTGCCATGTGCATTTCCTATTCGGGCCGCTGCCTTATGAGCAATTACTTCACGGGACGCGATGCGAACCGTGGAAGCTGTGCCCAGGCATGCCGATGGAAGTACCATCTCGTGGAGGAAAAGCGTCCGGGGCAGTACATTCCCGTATTGGAGGATGAACGGGGAACGTACATCTTCAATTCCAAGGATCTGTGCCTGCTTCCCCATATCAGGGAAGTCATGGAAAGCGGCGTGGACAGCCTTAAGATTGAGGGGCGCATGAAGAGCGTACACTATGTGGCAAGCGTGGTAAAGGCTTATCGTATGGCAATCGATGCGTGCTTTTCGGAGGGGGATGCCTTCAAGATCCGCCAGGAGTGGCTGGAGGAACTGGAAAAAGTCTCCCACCGTCCCTATACCACTGGCTTTTGTTTCCATCAGCCGTCAGGAGAGGACCAGATCTACGGGACTTCCTCCTATGTGCAGACCTCGGATTTTGTGGGGCTGGTACTGGAGTACGATGAGAGAACCGAACTTGCGCTTGTGGAGCAGCGCAACAATATGAAACGTGGGCAGGAAATTGAGGTTTTCCAACCTACCGGAGAATTGTTCCGTCAGGAATTGGCAGAGATGTACGATGAGGATGGTGAGCCCATAGAGGTGGCTCCCCATCCACAACAGCTGGTGCGGATTCGGATGGAGCATGCGGTGGAACCTTTTTCCATCCTGCGGAGGGAGGTATAGGACATGATTGATCTGCCTTTGAACAGATTGCAGCCGGGCATGGTCATGGCACAGAGCGTCTTGAATTCCAGTGGGGCGAGCTACCTGTCCCGTGGGCAGAAGCTGACGACGGGCTATATCGAGCGGCTTCGCCAGATGGGGGTAAGAGCAATCCATGTGAGCTCCACCATGACCTCAGGGCCGAAGGTTCCTTTGCCGGAAGATGTGCTGGAGGAGAGGACGCGGGCGATTGCGGTAAAGCGCGTCTACGACATGTTCCAGCAAATCAATGAAAAGAAAACTTTTGATCCAGTGCCCTTGGGAAAGGCATCGGAAAGTATTCTCAATGACATCATGACACGAAAGGGCAATCTTGTGCAGCTTACGGATCTTCGCGTCCACGATATGTATACCTTTGCCCACAGCGTGAACGTGGCGATGCTTTCCTCCCTTCTGGGTGTCCTTTGCGGGCTCTCGAAAGAGCAGCTTTCGGAGTTGACACTTGGAACCATGATGCATGATCTGGGAAAGATCAGCATTGCGAAGGAAATCCTCAACAAGCCGGGGAGGCTGGATGATGAGGAGTTCAATATCATCAAGAGGCATCCGGTGGAAGGAAGCAACCTGATCCGATCCATGCCGCTGCCCAATGCGAAGCAGCTTTCCATTGTGGCACGGCAGCATCACGAGCACATGGACGGAAAGGGCTACCCGGACCATCGGAAGGGAGACCAGATCCACATCTACGGGCGCATCGCCGCCATTGCCGATGTATACGATGCCCTGACCAGTGTGCGCCCTTACAAGAAGGCCTATGCGCCATCGGTTGCTTATCACATCATGAAGAACTGCTCTGCCGGGCATTTTGACGAGGATCTGCTTCGGATGTTTTTCTCCAACGTGGCAATCTATCCCGTGGGAACGGTATTGAATACGACGGCGGGCTACGGCATTGTGCGGAAGGTGGAATTTGGCAAGACAGACCGGCCGGTGGTGTGCATATTTGCCGACAAGGCCTTCCGCCTTTTGAAAAAGGCCTTTGACATCGATTTCAGCACGACTTCGAAGGATACCATTGACAAGGTGCTGAATGACACGGAACTTCTTCACTTCATCCATGAGATGAAGTTCGATCCGGCAGTCCTGCTGCTGGAGGATGGGAAGTGAAATTCTGAGAGGAGGATTCCTATGGTAAGGTATTTTGGGCAGGCAAGCGGGCGCGTTCAGGGGGTTGGATTCCGTTTTTTCGTCCAGCAGAATGGGGAGGCTCTTGGGCTTACGGGCTGGGTGAAGAATATGAGCGACGGCACTGTGACCATGGAGGTGCAGGGGGAGCAGGAAGCCGTGGATGAGCTGGCACGGCGCATCCAGGCAGGAAATATGTTCATCCGTGTAAAGAACCTTTCCCTGGAGGCGAGGGATGTGGTGCCAGGGGAAGAGGATTTTTCTATTCGCTATTGAGTTGGATCTGGAATGCTTTGGATGGGGTGTTGTTCTTGAAGAAAATACTGGTACTGCATGGGCCGAACCTGAACTTGCTTGGGACACGGGAGCCTGAAATCTATGGAAGATTGACGATGGAGGATATCAACGGACGCATGGAAGAGCGTGCGAAACGTGCCGGTGTGGGCATAGACTTCTTCCAGTCGAACCACGAGGGAGCCCTTGTGGATGCCATCCAGCAGGCACGAGGGAAATATGAGTTCATCATCCTCAATGCTGCCGCCTACACCCACTACAGCATTGCCATTCGCGATGCCATTGGGGCGGTGGATGTGCCTGTCATTGAGGTGCATTTATCGAATATCCACAAGCGGGAAGAATTCCGTCATCATTCCGTCATCTCTCCCGTGGTTATGGGGCAGGTTGCGGGACTGGGGCTGGAAAGCTATCTGGCGGCCCTGGAGGCGGCCCTCCTGAAGATGGGGGCGGCAGAATGATCGAAAGGCGTTTGGAGCGGCTTCGGGCATTGCTGGAGGAAAAGGGGCTGGATGCCGTTCTCGTGAACAAAATCGTTCATCTGCATTACTTTAGCGGGTTCCGGGGGGATGATTCCGTTCTCATCATTACCCGAAACAAGGCCCTTCTTGTGACGGACAGCCGCTACACGGAACAGGCAGCGAAGCAGGCTCCCCTTTTTGAAGTGGTGAAGCAGGAGAAAGGCCTTTGGAACAAGGCGGCGGAATGCTTGAAATCCCTTGCCTGTCATAAGGTGGGTTTTGAGGGAAATGCACTTCTATATGATGACTATGCACGGCTGTCGAAGCTGATGGAAGGCATGGAGTTCCAAACCGCCTTGAATCTTGATTCCCTGCGTCAGATCAAGGATGCGGAGGAAATTTCCTGCATTCGCAAGGCCTGTGAGATTGCCGACCGTGCCTTCGAGGATGTCCTCAAATTCCTGCGTCCCGGTATTTCGGAGCTTGAGGTGGCTGCGTATATGGAAAACTGCATGCGGCAGCTTGGCTCGGAGGAACCTTCCTTCAAGACCATCGTGGCATCGGGGGAGCGCGGAAGTTTGCCCCATGGAATTGCAACAGAAAAGTTGATTGTTGCGGGAGAATTTGTTACAATGGATTACGGTGCTGTTTATCGGGGATATCATTCCGATATCACGCGGACGGTCTGTGCAGGACAGGCGGATGACAGGCAGCGCACGGTGTACCATGAGGTCCTGAAGGCGCAGCTTTTGGCGCTGGAGGCAATCCGGCCGGGAGCTTCCGGCAAGGAGGTTGACCTGATTGCCCGCGGCTCCCTGAACAAGGCAGGTTTGCTTCAGTATTTCGGTCATGGCCTTGGGCACAGCCTGGGGCTGGAGATTCATGAGGAACCGAGGCTTTCGCCGCGCAGCAAATGCGAGCATCTGGTTGCAGGCATGCTCGTCACGGATGAGCCCGGGGTATACATTCCCGGTTGGGGCGGGCTGAGAATCGAGGATACTGTCCTTGTTGCCGAAGATGGCGGCGAGCCGCTGACGAAAAGCAGCAAGAAGTTGATAGAGTTAGTTTGAAGAGTTTTGAAGAGATTTTGGAGGATGCAAGAAATGATTTCAAGTACTGATTTCCGTACCGGTTTGACCATCGAGATTGATGGCGGTGTCTGGCAGATTGTGGATTTCCAGCATGTAAAGCCGGGCAAGGGCGCCGCTTTTGTGCGCACGAAGATCAAGAATGTGGAGACGGGGGCTGTGGTGGAGCGCACCTTCAACCCCAATGAGAAGATGCCCGCAGCCCATCTCGACACGCGCAGCATGCAGTATCTTTATGAAGCCGATGGCGCGTACACCTTCATGGATTCGGAGAGCTATGAACAGACGGAGCTCACGAAGGAGCAGCTCGGCGATGCACTGAACTATCTCATGGAGAATATGGATGTGAGCATCCAGTCCTTCAAGGGGCGTATCATCGGCATCACCCTGCCGAATTCCGTCAACCTCAAGGTCGTCGAGTGCGAGCCCAGCGTCAAGGGCAACACGGCAACGGGTGCGACGAAGATGGCGAAGGTGGAGACGGGCTATGAGGTCCGCGTCCCGCTGTTCGTCAACGAGGGCGATGTGCTTCGTATCGACACGCGTACCGGCAATTACATCGAGCGCGCATAAAAAATACTTTGGGGCTGTTGCATCTTCTTGCGGCGGCCTTTTCTATTTTTCTTCTCATGGTAGCAGGAATATCCTCCTGCATGGCGAAATAGAGAATAATATAGGATCAAATAAGTCAATCTGCCTGAGGAGGTTTTAGCATGGACGAGAAGAAAGAGAAAGTCATTGCAACGAAGAAGGACACATCCCTTGGAACTGTGCGCATTGCCGATGAGGTAGTGAGTATCATTGCAGGACTGGCGGCAACGGAGATTACTGGGATTGCTGGCATGAGCGGCGGCCTTGTCGGCGGTATTGCGGAAATCCTGGGGCGCAAGAATTTCGCAAAGGGCGTCAAGGTAGAGGTTGGCGAGCGCGAGGCAGCTGTGGATCTCTACATCATCGTGAAGTATGGCGTGCGCATTCCCGATGTTGCACTTGCTGTGCAGGAGAATGTGAAGCAGGCCATCGAGACCATGACGGGGCTTTCCGTGGTAGAGGTAAATGTTCATGTGCAGGGCGTAGGATTCCCGGATGAGGAGCCGAAGGATGATGAGATCCGCGTCCGCTAGGAAGAGGCGGAATCATGGGGATCATCAATCGTTTTTTTCTGTTTTTTTATGCACTGGCCATCGGTGTGCTGTCCATCGGCGCATTAGCAGCATGCCTCAAGGCTCTGCCGGAACGCATATGGAGCAATGAGCTCAGCTATGCTTTCATGCAGCAGGAGTGCCTGACGGCAGCGGCAGTTTTTCTTGCCCTAAGTCTCTATTTTGTCGGGTATTGTTTTTTTTTCAGAAAATCCTCTGATTCCGTTGCATCCGGAGAGGTCATCGTCGTAAAAGGCGGTGCAGGGGATGTGCGGGTATCTGTGGATGCAGTGCGCAATCTGGCAGAGCGTGAAGCACGGGCCGTTCCTTCTGTTCGGGATGCAAAGGTTCGGATACGGACCGCATCCTCGGAGGATTGCCCGTTTCGGGTGGAGGCTCATCTGATTCTTCTGATGGGTGCTAACGTGCCGCAGGTGTCCCATGCAGTGACAGAGAACATCAAGGCGCAGATCCGGCATACGATGGATTTTTCGGATGTGCCTGTGACCGTAACGGTCTCGGATATCTCCAATGCACCGGTGGAAAAGAGAAAGCGCGTGGTTTGATATGAAGGATGAAATGAAAGAGCTGATAGGGGATTTGTGGCAGAATCATCGCTGCAAGATGGTGGGGCTGCTTTTGGGATTGGTCATAGGGATGGCAATCCTTCTCTTCGGCTTCTGGAATACGGTGTTTGTTCTGCTCTGCGGTCTGCTGGGGCTTTTCATCGGCATCAAGCTTGACAAGGGAGAGGATTTCCTGGCGCACATGGAACGGATTTTCCCGGAACGGTTCCAGCGCTGGTAGAGGATCTGTGTAAGGAAGGTTTTTATGAGTCGTAGACAAGCAAGAGAAGTGGCATTGCAGGCGCTTTTTCAGCTGGACCTGAACCGCAGTGAGGGAGAGGATCAGCAGGAGATGTATGAAACACTGGCACTTGACACAGCGCTGGGAGAGAATGAGAAACTACCGAAGCGCGACAGGGAATATGCCCGTACCATTGTCCAGGGCACGCGGCAAAATCTGGAAGCCATTGATGAAATGCTTGCCGCTGCATCCCATGAGTGGAAAGTGGAGCGCATGGCTGCGGTGGATCGCAACATCGCGCGGCTGGCTGTCTTTGAGATACGGTTTGGCCAGGAAGAGATCACGCCGAAGATTGTCATCAATGAAGCGGTGGAGCTGGCCAAGAAATACGGTACGGATGATTCCGGCCGCTTTGTCAATGGGATCCTGGGCGCAATTGTCAAGTAGAGCAGTTCACCTTGCCAGACATTGTGTCTGGCTTTTTTCTTTGGAACTGGTGGAGGAAATATGGCAATCCATAGTGTGAGTGATGTCACGAAGTACATCAAGGGAATGTTCAGCAGGGAGGCGCTTCTGCAGGGGCTCCTGGTCCGGGGGGAAGTGTCGAACTTCAAACGCTATGCGTCGGGACATTGTTATTTTACTCTGAAGGATGCGCTGGCAAGCATGAAATGTGTTATGTTCCGCAGCCGTGCGCAGAATCTGAGGTTCCAGCCGGAAAACGGTATGTGCGTTGTTGCGGGCGGAAGCATCTCGGTCTATGAGCGGGACGGGGTGTACCAGCTCTATGTGGACAGCCTTGCACCCGAGGGAGCAGGGGAGCTGGCCCTGGCCTTTGAGCAGAGAAAGGCACGCCTCATGGCGGAAGGGCTTTTCGATGAGACTCATAAGAAGGCCATTCCTGCGTTTCCGAGGCGGATCGGCGTGGTGACCTCCTCCTCCGGGGCGGTCCTTCGGGACATTTATCGCGTCTCGAAGCGCCGCAATCCCCGTGTGCAGCTCATCCTCTTCCCGTCCCAGGTGCAGGGGGATGGGGCAGCGGAGCAGATAGCGGAAGGCATCCGCTTCTTCAATGAGAAGTATCCCGTGGATGTCCTCATTGTGGGGCGGGGCGGCGGTTCCATGGAGGATTTGTGGGCCTTCAATGAGGAGGTGCTGGTTCGGGCAATTTTCGCCTCAGGCATCCCCGTGATTTCGGCAGTGGGACATGAGACGGATTTTACGCTGGCGGACTTTGTGAGCGATTTGAGGGCCGCGACGCCCTCACAGGCGGCGGAGCTGGCGGTGCCGGATTCCGGTGAATTGCTGCGCCATATCCGCAGTCTGCAGGCACGTTTGCAGACTGCGGCCAGGCGTGGATTGCAGGAAAAACGCTCCCGGCTGGAGGCCTGCCGGAAAAGCACGTTCCTGGCAAATCCGCAGAATCTGCTTTTCCAGCGGCAGCAGCGTCTGGACACGGCCATGCGCCGCCTTGGATATGTGGCGAGGGAGCAGATCAGGGAAAAGCGGCATCGCTTTGACGTGCAGCTGGAGAAGATGGATATGCTGAACCCTGCGCGGGTTCTCAGGCGAGGCTACAGCATCGTGGAGCATGAGGGCGGCCTGCTGCACAGCATCAAGGAAGTCCATGAGGGGAGCCGATTGCGGCTCATTTTGGCGGACGGAGAACTTCAGGCCACAGTAGACCGATTGGGAAAGGCAGGGAAATGAAATGCCGAGAAAAAAAGAAGCAACCTTCGAGGAAAACCTTGGGCGGCTGGAGGCCATTGTGGAGCAGATGGAATCCGGCGAGGCCAGCCTTGCGGATCTCATGAAGAACTACTCCGAGGGTGTGGAGCTTTCCAAGAAATGCATGAGCGCACTGGCGATTGCAGAGAAGACCATGGATCTCCTCGTGAAGGAAGAAAACGGGACAGTGCAGGAAGCAGAACTGAAAATAGAGGGTGAATGACGTATGTTGAAGGAACTTTGGAAGAGGCGGCTGGATCTGGTGGAGAAGAAGCTCATCGAGGAGCTCCATGAGGAAGAAGCACTGGATGAGACCCTTTGCGCCTCCATGAAATACAGCCTGATGGCAGGCGGCAAGAGGCTGCGCCCGGTCCTTCTGATGGCCGCTGCAGATGCGGTGGGGGCCGAGGGGGATGCCTTTGTCACCACCGGCTGCGCCATCGAGATGATCCATACCTATTCCCTCATCCACGATGACCTTCCGGCCATGGATGATGACGACTATCGCCGGGGGAAGCTCACGAACCACAAGGTCTATGGGGATGGCATGGCCATTCTGGCAGGGGATGCCCTGCTGACGATGGCCTTTGAGGTCATGTTGCGGCAGGAGGGAGTCTCTCCTGCGCAGATGGCCGCTGTCGTGCGGGAGATGAGCATCGCGGCAGGCCCCAATGGGATGGTGGGGGGACAGGCCATTGACCTGGAATCCGAAAACAAGAGGATTGGCCTGGAGCAGCTGCAGAAGATGCACATGGGGAAGACCGGAGCGCTTTTCCGTGCGGCCATCCGTTCCGGTGCTATTCTTGGAGGGGCGACGGAGGAGCAGTTGGAGGCATTGACCAGCTATGCGGACAAGTTCGGTCTGGCCTTCCAGATCACCGACGACATCCTGGATGTCACGGGGGACGAGAAGACCATAGGGAAGCCCGTGGGCAGCGATGAGCGCAACCACAAATCCACCTATGTGACACTGACCTCCCTGAAAGATGCAAAAAAACTGGCCATCACCACGGTGGACGAGGCCGTCGAGGCATTGGACAGCTTTGGGGACGAGGCGGATTTCCTTCGGGATCTGGCGACCTATCTCATTGCGCGGAACAAATAGCAAAGGAGCGGCAGTATGATGAGAAAACCGATGGTAAAGCAGGATATCATTGAAAGCCAGAGTACGGTGCAGAAGCCGCGCTCCCCACAGGAGATACTGGCCCGTTACAATTTGAAGCGACAGCAGTACAAGGAACTCAAGATGATGTGCGATAACAGCCCGGAAAAGCGGGAGCAGCTTGCCATGCTCTATGCAGAGGCAAAGGTGATGGGATGGGCGCTGGGAAAGGACGAAAAAACCATCATCCAGGAAATCAACTTCCGTTGAGGACAGCGAAACCTTATGAAAGCAGAAAACCAAACGAGGAACAGGAAAACCGTAAAAGCAGGGTTTTTCATCTCCCTTGCCGTCATAGCCGTCCTTGTGTTTATCGGTGTTCTGAAAACCAATGACTACAACAGCATCCGGCATCATGACATCCTTTCAGGGGCAGAGCTTTTTGTGCCATCCGAGGGGAAGCCAAAAAAAGGAATCTCCATCAATGGCACGCCCCGAACCAATACCTGGACCAAGGTTTTCGATCTCTATAATGAGGGGTTGACCGAGCATAACTTCCAGGCATATATCTATGATATCGCCGTGACCAACAACACCAGCGATGATGTGGCGGATTTTACCTACACACTATCTTTTGACCGGGATGTCTTTCTTGCCTCTGCCTGGAACGGATCTGTCGAGGTGCATCAGCATATCGCAGGGGAGGAAGTCGTCGCCATCATTCCTGACCTGCGCGAGTTCGTGCCGGGCGACTATGAACTGCGGACAATCACGATTGACGGGGAGCCTTTTATTCACATGTGTGCCGGGGATTCGGTGGTATACATTCCCAACCGCAGCAAAAATGCCATAGAAGTCCCCATCAAGCCCACGGAGGGAACGACCTCGGGTATTATCTTGTATGTGAGGATCGGGGAGACGCTGGAAGGCGCTTCCATGGATTTTGCCTATACCTTTCACCGGGGGCTGCTGAATGAGCCGCTGTTCCTGTTGGCATTGGGCGGCCTGATAATATGGCTGATTGCATTGCTGAACTATGCTGTTACCTCGGCACATATCAGGAAATATCAGAAGCGCCATGAGCAGGACAACAAGATCATCAGGGAATCCATCGAGACTTTTACTGGTTTCATCGATGCGAAGGATCCCTATACCAACGGGCATTCTCTCAGGGTGGCACAATACACCAGGATGATTGCCGCTGAGCTGGGCTATAAAGGGGAAGAGCTTGACCGCATCTATTACGTCGCGCTCCTGCATGACTGCGGGAAAATCGGCGTTCCGGACCATATCCTTGGCAAGCCGGGGCGCCTCACCAACGAGGAATTCAGTGTCATGAAATCCCATACCTCCTGCGGCGGCGATGTGCTGGGCAATTTCAAGAGCCTGGAGAATGCCGGCGAGGGCGCCCTTTACCATCATGAACGCTATGATGGCAAAGGCTATCCCAAAGGACTGGCCGGTCAGGAGATCCCGATCATCGCCCGGATCATCTGTGTTGCAGATGCTTTTGATGCCATGAACACGGATCGGGTGTATCGCAAGAAACTCACCAAGGAACGCATCATCAGTGAGCTTCAGGAGAATGCGGGAAGCCAGTTCGACCCGGAGATTGCGGACATCATGCTGCGCCTGTTGGGCAGGGGAAAAATTGAGATGTAAAGACTTATTTCCGGTACATGCGGGCGAGGGCATTGTCCTTGAAGATGTTCCCCTGCTCGATGTAGCGGTGCACCATCTTCTCTGATTTGTGACGGGTCTGGCGCATGATGGTCAGGGCATCCACATCGTGCTGGGCGGCACTGGTGGCGAAGCCGCGGCGCAGGCTGTGGCCCGCAAAGCTGTTCTCGTCGAGACCTGCCATGCGCACGTACTTCTTGACAATCAGGGCAACGGCCTTGTCGGAGAGTTGTTCCTCCCGGAGCTCCTTGTTGCGCTTGAAGCCGCGGAAGAGCGGTCCGTGCTGTATCTGGGCCGTGAGGATCCATTGCTCCACGGCCCTGACGGCGCAGATTTCCTCCTCCGGAGCGTAGGGAATGGCGATGGTGGCGCCGTGCCCGAGCTGGTCTCCCTTGGCATGGGGGATGAAGATGGTCATGCCCTCCGGCGAGAAGGTGAGCTCGTCCATCTGGATGCGCACCAGCTCCGAGCGGCGGAAGGCCCCGGCGAAGCCAAGCAGGATGAGTGCCTTGTCCCGCAGGGAAACGATGTCATCGCCGAAGCAGTCTGAGAGAAGATACAGGGTCTCCATGAGAATGGGCGCCTTCCCGTGCTGGAAGGTGCCCTTTTCGCGCCGGATGGCGGACATGGCGGTTCGCACGATGCCCTCCTTGGCAGGGTTGTTCCTGCCAAAGCCCGCGGCGATATGGTTCTCCGATATGGCGGTGATGCGGCGGGAGACGGTATTGGCCTTGGCATCGTCGGCCAGGTCGCTGATGTAGTTCACGATGGTTTCGGGCGTTGTTGGAAGGAAGGGCTCCCCATGGAAGCTGCACCAGTCCACGAAATCGCTCCAGTCGCTGCCGTATGCCTTGATGGTATTGTCGGCCTTTGCCTTCCCCATGCGGCGCTTCGCCTTAGCGGAGAGGCGGCTGTTTGCCTCAATGTCCCTTTGGTTCCCCAGCAGGAAACTATCCTTTGGGTTCATTTGTTCAGCTTCTTTCCAATAAGAAATATACTCGTAGGCAGGAAGAATTTCTTGCCCACGAGTATAGTATAGGGTAAAATCTTGTCTTCAGCAAGGTTCGAAAAAGGAAGATGTGCTGCAAATCAAAGGAACTGCAGCAAAGTGTTCTTTCCTAAGGAGACGAAAAATCCAAAAAAATTTCTTGACATAGCCAAAACTTGGACTTATAATATATTTGTTGTTGCGGCAACGAAAGGAATAAGAATGACTCACTAGCTCAACTGGCAGAGCAACTGACTCTTAATCAGTAGGTTCACGGTTCGATTCCGTGGTGGGTCACCAGAGAAAAGCCAAGGCTTCCGGAGGATTTCTGGAAGCCTTTTACTATGAAAAATTAGTGAATCAAGCCCGCAAGGGCGCAGATGAACTTAGTTTTCGTGTAAGGACGTAGTGCGAAACACCGTTTCGCACGGAGTTTGTTTCGTGACGGTTTTCGGAGGGGAGGCATTTCCTTGCGTTCTTTTTTGATCGGCCTGCAGTTCCTGACCCGCATCTCCATCGTCCGGCAGGAAAACTGGACAGAGGAGGATTTTGGGAAAAGTGTGCGCTGGTTTCCGCTGATCGGGGCTGTGCTTGGGCTTTGCTACGGGGCGGCGGCTGCGGTGATGTTCCTGCTTTTGCCGACTTTCGGCATAGAGCTTCCGGTGCATGTCTCAACGGCGCTGCTCCTGCTTTTGACTGTCCTGCTCACGGGAGGGCTCTTTTGCGACGGCTTCATGGATTCCATGGATGGCATCTTTTCCGGACGTTCCCGGGAGCGCATGCTGGAAATCATGAAGGACAGCCGTATCGGCGCAAACGGTGTCATGGCCTTTACGGGGCTCATGCTCATGGAATGGGCGGTTCTCCTGGACATGGGGAAGGCACTCCTTCCCATGGCGCTTTTTGTGATGCCCATCATCTCCCGCCTCATGGTGGTCATGGCCATCACCTGCTTTCCCTACGCCAGACCCCAGGGGATGGGGAGGGCCTTTGCCGCATATGCGGGGAAGGGCTCCCTTGCCTTTGCCACGATATGTACACTGATTCTCGTCCTGCCCTGGGGGAAGGAGGCGGCAGCGGCGCTTCTGGCGGGAGGATTGTTCGCTCTGTGCTTCAACCGCTATGCCACGCGTACCCTGGGGGGCGTGACGGGAGACACTTACGGGGCCGTCGCGACACTTACGGAGCTCGTTGTATTGCTGACGGTGCTCATCATGGAGAAGATCCCGTGTCCAATGGTATAATAAGAAGAAGGGGATGATAAACGTGATTCGAAAGAAGATCTGCGTGATTGTCACAGGCGGAACCATAGCTTCTGTCCGAGGGACCAACGGCCTTCGCCCTGGGCTTGTGGGGGAAGAACTGCTCAGGCTCACCCCGGGGATTGCGGCACTTGCCGATGTGGACTGCGTCGAGCTCATGGCGCTGGACTCCTCCAATCTCCTGCCGGAGCATTGGCAGAGGATGGCGGAGGCCGTGGCAGAAAGGCGCGGGAGCTATGACGGATTCGTCATCACCCATGGGACGGATACCATGGCCTATTCCGCGGGGGCCCTTTATCTCATGCTGGAGAATATGGACTGCCCCGTGGTGTTCACGGGAGCCCAGCTTCCCATTGAGGCAGAGGGGACAGATGCGGTGCAGAACGTGCTGGCGGCCTTTCATGGGGCGCTCTCGGAAAGGCCCGGCGTCTATCTTGCCTTTGCGGGAAATCTTCACATGGCAGGTGTTGTGCGGAAGATGTATTCCCAGCAGTTTGTGGGCTTTGGCAGCGTGGAACGCACTGTGGCAGCTGTCTTCAAAGGCGGGCATTACGAATGGCAATGGCAGGTGCCTAGGCCACAGGGAGGCTTCTGCCTGCACAAGGCTCTGGATGACCGCATTGCCGTGCTGAAGCTCGTGCCAGGGACGGACCCGGGCCTGCTGAGGCTCATGGTGGACGCGGGATACCATGCCATCATCATCGAGGGGTATGGAGCCGGCGGTGTGCCGAACCATGCATCTCCTAAGGATTTCCTTCCGGTCCTCTCCTATGCGGCTCAAAAGGATGTTCGCATCATCTGTACGACCCAGTGCGTTTACGATGGCGCCCATCTTGATACCTATGAGACGGGGATCCTGGCGATGCAGGAGGGTGCCCTGTCGGGAGGACGGCTGCATCTGGAACTTCTGGTTCCAGCCGTCATGCTTGCCCTAGGGAAAAGCAGGGAACGGTCTGCACTGGAAGCGTATCTCAAAAAGGTGGAACAGGATTTGTTTCGGTAGAAGGATTGATTTGATATGAAGTACAAAGCTGCAATCTTTGATTTGGATGGGACTCTTGTGGATTCTCTGGAGGATCTGTCGGACAGCGTCAATGCCATGCTTGCCGCCTATGGATTTCCCCAGTATGGCCTGGAGGAATATCGCTATTTTTTCGGGAACGGTGCCCGCAAGCTCATGGAACGGTGCCTGCCAAAGGAAAAGGCAGGGGAGGTCGCCTTTGTAGAGGAGGCGTTGGAATCCTATAATCATTGCTATGAGGAGCGGATGCTCGGCAAGACACGGCCCTATGACGGTATCCTTCCTTTACTGGAGGCATTGCAGAAAAGAGGGGTTCTTCTGGCTATCTGTACGAACAAGCAGCAATTTGCCGCAGATGCCATTGCGGAAAAGATGTTTCCTGCGGGGATGTTCCGTGAGGTTGTGGGAGACCAGAAGGGAATGCCCCGGAAACCGGACCCGGCAAAGGTACTTCGGATTGCGGGAACTTTTGGCGTGCATCCGGAGGAAGTCGCTTATCTGGGGGATACCTCCGTTGACATGGAAACCGCACGGAATGCGGGATTCCTTCCCGTTGGGGTGACCTGGGGTTTCCGCCCGAGGGGGGAATTGGTGGAGAGCGGCGCGAAGATCTTGATTGACCATCCCATGGAGCTTCTGGAGAAGGTCGCATTCGTCTGAGAATCTTGGAGGAAGTTTATGAAACAGGAAATTCCCGTGAGCAAAGGGATGTCATATGAGATAGAGATCAATTCTCTGGGAAGCAATGGGGAGGGCGTGGGTCGTCATGAGGGCTTTACGGTTTTCGTTCCCGGCGCCCTGCCGGGGGAGAAGGCAGTGGTTCTCATTAAGGAAGCGAAGAAAACCTACGCCAAGGGGTGCATCAAGGAGCTTCTGCGGGAGAGCAGGGACCGCGTTCCTCCCCTCTGCAAGATCTATGGACGCTGTGGTGGCTGCCAGCTGCAGCATCTGGATTACATGGCCCAGCTCAGGGCGAAGCGGCAGCAGGTCATCGATGCGATGACCCGCATCGGCAAGCAGCCAGACCTGTTTGTGGAGCCGGTCATTGGCGCCTCATCCCCATGGAATTACCGGAACAAGATGCAGTTCCCTGTCGGGCATCGGAAGGGGAATGTGGTAATCGGCTGTTTTGCCCAGGGAAGCCATGAGATCATCGACACCACGGATTGCCATATCCAAAGGGAGGGCAATAACGAGGTGGTCAACGCCGTGCGGGAGATTGTCGGGAAGCTCAATATTCCCGTCTACAACGAGGACAGGCACAGCGGTGTCCTGCGCCATGTGGTGGGGCGTGTGGGAAAGAATGGGGAAATCATGGTGGTTCTCGTCACTGCCACGAAGCAGTTGCCGAGGGAAAAGGAATTCATCAAGCTGCTTCGGGCAAAGCTGCCAAAGGTTGTGAGCATCCATCAGAACATCCAGACCTACCGCAACAATGTTATCATGGGAAGGGATACAAGGCTGCTCTGGGGCAAGCCAACGATTTTCGACAGCATTGGCCGTCTTGTCTTCCATATCTCCCCACGCTCTTTCTTTCAGGTCAACACAAGCCAGGCGGAAGTCCTCTACGGCAAGGCGTTGGAATATGCGGACCTGACCGGCGGCGAAATCGTCATTGATGCGTACTGCGGCACAGGGACCATCACCCTGTTCCTGGCGCAGAAGGCGCAGAAGGTCTATGGGATTGAGATCGTGAAGCCTGCCATTCTCGATGCGCAAAAGAATGCCAGGGACAACAATGTCCGCAATGCGGAGTTCATCGTGGGCGATGCCACCCAGGTCATGCCGAGGCTCTACTGGCAGGGGATAAGGCCCGATGTGGTGGTGGTCGATCCGCCCCGGGCAGGCTGTACGCCGACAGTTCTGGAAACCTTTGCCGCCATGGAGCCTCAGAGGATCGTCTATGTATCCTGTAATCCAGCGAGTCTTGCAAGGGACATTGCAATCCTTGGTAAGCTGGGCTATCAGGCCGTCAAGGTACAGCCTGTGGATATGTTTCCGAATACCAGCTCCGTGGAGGTTTGCGCGAAGCTTGTCAGAAAGGAATAGGGCAAATTGTATACACGATACATTTCCCTTTATCCTTGTACTACAGCAGCATATTGTAGTATAATAATACAGTCTCTTGAGGATAAATTGCATTAATAAATTTTCTGACAGAGGACGGATGTATGTGTGGGGAGACCATGGAAGATGGTTTCCAAATTTGACGGGTAAGGAGCGATTGATTTGGCAGATATGAAACAGTATGTGCAGGATGTATTGGATTTGGTGAAGAAGAGGGACCCGGATCAGGAAGAGTTCCAGAACACGGTCAAGGAAGTCCTCACCACGGTTGTGCCGCTTTTGGAGAAGAACCCGCAGTACAAGGAAGCGAAGATTCTGGAGCGTATGATCGAGGCCGAGCGCATCATCACCTTCCGCGTTCCCTGGCAGGATGACAAGGGTGAGATTCAGATCAACCGCGGCTATCGCGTGCAGATAAACAGCGCCATTGGTCCCTATAAGGGCGGTCTGCGCTTCCATCCCAGCGTCAATCTCAGCATCCTGAAATTCCTCGCCTTCGAGCAGGTCTTCAAGAATGCCTTGACGGGGCTTCCCATCGGAGGCGGCAAGGGCGGTTCGGATTTCGACCCGAAGGGCAAGTCCGACAATGAGGTCATGCATTTCTGCCAGAGCTTCATGACGGAGCTCGTGCGTCATATCGGGCCGAATGTGGATGTTCCCGCAGGGGATATCGGCGTTGGCGGCCGTGAGATCGGATATCTCTTCGGACAGTACAAGCGCATCCGTGACTCCTATGATGCCGGTGTCCTCACGGGCAAGGGCGTTGATTATTGGGGCAGCCTTGCACGCACGGAAGCCACGGGCTATGGCCTCCTGTATTTCGTGAAGAACATGCTGGATGCCAAGGGCATCGATATCAAAGGAAAGACTGTGGTTGTGTCCGGTTCCGGCAATGTGGCTACCTATGCCATTGAGAAGGCACAGACTCTCGGCGCGAAGGTTGTCACCTGCTCCGACTCCAACGGCTACGTGTATGATCCGGATGGCATCGATCTCGATGCAGTCAAGGAAATCAAGCAGGTTCGTCGCGGTCGCATCAAGGAATATGCCGCAACCCATCCGAAGGCTGAGTACCATGAGGGCTGCAAGGGCGTATGGACGGTGAAGTGCGATATCGCATTGCCCTGCGCTACCCAGAGCGAGATCGACCTTGAGAGCGCAAAGGCTCTCGTTGCCAATGGCGTACAGGCCGTGGGCGAGGGTGCCAACATGCCTTCGACGCTGGATGCCATCGCTTACTTCCAGCAGAACAAGATTCTCTTTGCTCCTGCAAAGGCAGCAAATGCCGGTGGCGTTGCTACCTCTGCATTGGAAATGGCGCAGAATTCCGAGCGTCTCCAGTGGACCTTCGAGGAAGTGGATGGAAGGCTCAACGGCATCATGAAGAACATCTACGAGTCGGCCAAGAAGAACGCAGAGGCATATGCGGATCCGGATGATCTCGTGGCAGGTGCCAACATCACGGCATTCAAGAAGGTTGCCGATGTCATGATGGTGCATGGGCTCGTCTGATTCCACAGCGCAGCATCATTGAAATAGAGAAAAACAAGGGGTTCCAGAGCCTGTTTGCTCTGTGAACCCCTGCTTTTTGCAACAAATACCTTGCAAGGATATGGCACTTGCGTTAAAATATGAAATGAGTCTGAAGGTGACTCTTTCTTTGGTATGCAATAAAGTTTTATCCTGACACTGGGTGGTGTGATAATGGATTCTGTGTTTAATGTAGGGATAGACATAGGCTCTACGACAATCAAGCTGGTCGTCATGGACAAGGCGCAGAAGATTGTCTATAAGAACTATGCGCGCCATTTCTCCGAAATCGGCAATGCCCTGCATGAAAATCTGACAGCACTGAAAAAAGTGGTGGGAGAGCATAGGTTTTCCTTTGCCCTTACTGGTTCTGCCGGCATGGGGATTGCCCAGCGCATCGGGCTGCCCTTCGTGCAGGAGGTGATTGCCTGTGCCTCGGCGGTAAAGTCCCTGATCCCGGATACCGATACCGTGGTGGAACTTGGCGGCGAGGATGCCAAGATCACCTATTTCGGCGACGCGCCGGAGCAGCGCATGAATGGTGTCTGTGCAGGCGGCACGGGCTCTTTCATTGACCATATGGCAGCGCTTCTCTCCACGGATGCGCCGGGACTCAATGCCCTGGCGGAAAAGGGGAAGCAGATCTATACCATCGCTTCCCGTTGCGGCGTCTTTGCGAAGACGGATATCCAAGCACTCATGAATGATGGGGCGGAAAAGGCGGATATCGCATTGTCCATCTTCCAGGCAGTGGTGAACCAGACCATCGGCAATCTTGCCCAAGGGCGCCCCATCAATGGACATGTGGCATTCCTTGGAGGTCCTTTGCATTTCCTGCCGGAGCTCAGGAAACGCTTCATCGAGACCTTGAATCTGGATGACGAGCATGTGGTGAAGGTGAAGGACGGCAATTACTTCGTGGCAATGGGGGCTGCTCTCTCCGGAGAAACGGAGACCATTGATGTTTCCGACCTGGAGCGAAGCATGGAAAAGACGAAGGAAGCGGCGGCAAGGGAAAGCCGTCAGGCGGATTTCGTTCTCTTTGAGGATGAGGAGGATCTTGCACGCTTCCGTGAGCGCCATGGACGCCACAAGGTAAAGCGCGGAGATCTGGCATCCTATACAGGTCCTGTCCATGTGGGAATCGATGCCGGTTCTACCACGACGAAGATTGTTGCCATTGGACGGGACAAGGAACTTCTCTATACTTCCTATGGCAGCAATCAGGGCTCTCCCCTGAAGACCGTTGTGGGGGAGATGCGGGAGCTTTATAAGGCGATGCCTTCGACTGCCCATATTGCCGGGGTCATGACCACGGGCTACGGCGAGGCCATCGTGAAGGCTGCCATCCATGCGGACGGCGGCGAAGTGGAGACCTTTGCCCATCTTCGGGCAGCGCAGGAGTTCTGCCCGAAGGTCACCTTTGTCATGGACATTGGCGGACAGGACATGAAATGTTTCTTCGTCAAGGATGGCAGCATCGGGAATATTACGCTTAATGAGGCCTGTTCTGCGGGTTGCGGCTCTTTTATCGAGAATTTCGCCCAGGGACTTCATATGACGGCAGGGGAGTTTGCCCAAAAAGCGCTTTCCTCCAAGGCTCCTGTGGATCTCGGCACGCGTTGCACGGTGTTTATGAACTCGAAGGTCAAGCAGGCACAGAAGGAAGGCGCCGAGGTGGGGGATATCTCCGCCGGGATTGCCCTTTCGGTAATCAAGAATGCCCTGTTCAAGGTCATGCAGCTCAAGGATGTATCGGAGCTTGGGGACCATATCGTCGTGCAGGGCGGCACTTTCTATAATGATGCTGTTCTGCGTTCCATGGAAAAACTCCTTGGCAAGGAAGTCATTCGTCCCGATATTGCGGGACTCATGGGTGCTTACGGTGCGGCCATCCTGTCCCTGGAATCGGGGCAGAAAACGTCTTCTCTGCTTTCGGCGGAGGAACTGGAGGATTTCCGGGTAGCCACGAGCTCCTATCGTTGCGGCGGCTGTGGCAACAAGTGCCTCATCACCATGCAGAAATTTCCCGATGGAGGGAAGTACTTCACAGGGAATCGATGCGAGCGCGGTATCGGTGGGGAAAAGAAGGAAAACAAGGCGCCGAATATCTACCAGTATAAATATGAGCGGGTCTTTGACTACTATCGTCCTCTGGAGCATCCCTCTCGCGGCGTGATTGGCATTCCGCGCACCCTCAATATGTACGAGGATTATCCCTTCTGGTTCACCTTCTTTACTTTTTTGGGGTATCAGGTGCGTCTTTCGGGAAAATCCACGGCGAAGCTTTATTACAAGGGCATGGCAACTGTGCCCTCAGACTCCCTTTGCTATCCGGCGAAACTGGCCCATGGGCACATCATGGATCTTGTGGAAAAGGGGATTACGAAGATATTCTATCCCTGCGAGCCTTATAACATGGCAGATGAGGAGCATCTCTCCGACAATCACTTTAACTGTCCCATCGTTGCATCCTATGCGGAGAATATCCGAAGCAATATGGATGTATTGAGGGAAAGGGACATCCAGTTCCTGCAGCCCTTCCTGCCCCTCAATGACAAGAAGCGCATGACGGAACGGCTGGTGGAGGAGTTTGCTCCGGAAGGCTGTTCGAAGCAGGAAATCACTGAGGCAGTGGAAGCTGCTTACATCGAACTGGAACGTTATCGGCAGGATGTGCGGCAATATGGCGAAAAGATCCTGAGGCGCATTGAGGAGACGGGGGAACAAGCGATTCTTCTCGTCGGGCGTCCCTATCATATCGATCCTGAAATCAACCATGGCATTCCGGAGATGATACAGTCCTATGGGCTTCCGATTCTCTCCGAGGATGCGGTCTATCATATGCCTGTAAAGGCACAGAAACTGAAAATTGTTAACCAGTGGAGCTATCATGCCCGTCTTTACCATGCGGCACAGTTTGCAGCAGAGCATCCGAATGTCACGCTCATACAGCTGAGTTCCTTCGGCTGCGGTCTGGATGCCCTGACCACAGGTCAGGTGAAGGAGATCATAGAGGCCCATGATGGCATCTATACCATGATCAAGCTGGACGAGGTGTCGAATCTCGGCGCAGCGCGCATTCGTCTGCGCTCTCTTATGGCGGCCCTGGCAAGGCGCAAGGCTCTTCCTTACAAGGAGGTGCCTGTCATTGAGCGTCCAAGGTTCACGGAGGAATGCAAAAAGACCCATACGATTCTGGCACCACAGATGGCACCGATTCATTTCGACCTCTTTCGGACGGCACTCAGGAAGTATGGCTACAATATGGTTATTCCCCCCATGCCGGACAGGGCAGCAATCGATCTTGGACTGCGCTATGTCAACAATGACATGTGCTATCCTGCCATCGTGGTCATCGGGCAGCTCATTGCCGCGCTGAAATCCGGGAGCTGTGACCCGGACCATACTTCCATCATGTTGTTCCAGACCTGCGGTGCATGCAGGGCAACGAACTACTTGAGCGTCCTTCGTCAGGCACTCAGGCACGCGGGGTTCCCCCAGGTGCCGGTTTTTGCCTGCCGGGGCATGGAGGACGAGACGGATTCCTTCCACATGGACCGCAGTTTGCTGACGGATGCCATCAAGGCGGCTGTTTACGGCGATCTGCTGATGAATGTGCGGAATCGCATGATGCCCTATGAGGTGACGAAAGGCAGCACGCAGAAGCTCTATGGGAAATGGTTGGAGCGTTGCAAGGAGGAACTGGTCAAGGGAACGTATTTCAGATTCCGGCGCAATATCAAAAGCATCGTGAGGGAGTTCGACAATCTTCCCATACGGGAGGATGTATGGAAGCCAAAGGTGGGTATCGTGGGAGAGATCCTCGCCAAATACCATCCCGTTGCCAACAATGATATCGAGAAAGTGCTCATGAAGGAAGGCGCGGAGGTGGTCATGCCGGATTTCGTGGATTTCTTCCTCTATGGAGCCTATGATGCAGTGGTAAGCCATCGCCTTCTGGACGGCAAGTACAAGGACAAGTTCTTCTCGCGCATGTTCATTCAGTACATCGAGTTCTTCCGGCATCCCATGCGAAAGGCTTTGGAGGCGAGCCGTCATTTCCGTGCGCCCCATACCATCGATTATACGGCAAAGCTGGCAGAGCGCCATGTGAGCCTTGGCAATATGGCAGGGGAGGGATGGTTCCTCACGGGTGAGATGGTAAAGCTCATCGAGGAGGACATACCCAATGTGGTCTGCCTTCAGCCCTTTGGATGTCTTCCGAACCACATCACGGGCAAGGGCGTCATGCACCAGCTCCGAGAGAGCTATAAGGGCGCGAATTTCGTTGCCATTGACTGCGATGCCGGTTCCAGCGAGGTCAACCAGCTCAACCGTCTCAAGCTTATGCTGGCGGTGGCGAAAGAGCGTAGGCCGGATGGCATAGAGATGAAGGAAAAGGATGTCGGCAGTTTGAGTTGAGGAAAGAAGGAATGTATTCTTGAGTATACCTGAGCCTTCAGGCGAGTCGGCGAAGAAGCGAGCCTGGCTTTGGTTCGGCCTGCCCTTGTGCCTGCTGCTCCTTTCGATTGGGATGTCTGCTGCTTATCTCCACTTTGCGGAGAAAAAGAGCGATGTCAAGCCCGAGAAGGAAATATCAAAAGAAGAGGAACCTGTGGTTGCCCGTGACAAGACGACCGTTCTCATCATGGGCATTGATGAGCGGGCAGAGGATGTTGGCCGCACGGACACACTGATGCTGGCCATGCTGGATCCGGAGACGGACTGTGCTGCATTGCTTTCGATTCCCAGGGATACCCGCGTTCACATCAAGGGATATGGGCTTGACAAAGTCAATGCCGCCTATGCCTACGGGAAAGTTCCGCTGGCGGAGCGCACGGTGGAGGATTTCCTCGGAGTGAAGGTCAATCACTATCTCATCATTGATACAAAGGCATTTGTCAAGGTCATTGATGCCATTGGCGGCGTGGATATCAATGTGGAAGAGCGCATGTATTACGAGGATCCATGGGATGATGACGGCGGGCTTCTCATCGATTTCCAGCCGGGGCATCAGCACATGGACGGATGCGAGGCCGTTACCTATGTGCGTTATCGCGATGCTGAGGGTGATGCAGGAAGGATCCGTCGTCAGCAGGCATTTATGCGGGCCTGCATGGAGAGGCTCTTGTCGCCGTCGGTTCTTGTGAACCTGCCCACTGTCGTTCAGGAGATCGCTTCCTCTGTTCGCACGGATCTCAGCATACCCCAGCTTCTTGAACTGGCCGGCAGTCTCAAGCAGGCTTCGGAGTATGGGCTGAAGGTTGACACGGTGCCGGGAGAATACGAATACATTGACGGCATTTGCTATTTGTTGCCCGATATCCAGAAAATGAGGACTACGGTTGCCAACACATTGGGAATTCAGATGAACAAAGACCTATCCGATAGTTTCGAGGGTGCCACACGGGATTATGAGGAAGTGCAGGAACCTGAGTCGCAGCTTCGGGAACTGTCGAAGGAAAACAGTGGGGCCAGGCCCGAAGAGCCGGGAGGCAATGCGGTTGCGGTGGAATATGAGCCGACAGACGCTACTGGAAAGGATCGCGAAGTGATGCCGTCCCAGGGAGAATATGCCGGACATGTGGCAATGTGATGGAATAAGAAGGGAAATCATAATGGAATTCAGGAATATACTTCGTGGAAGCATGATGTTAAAGATATTGTGTATTGTTGTATTCGGCAGTGCACTCCTTGTATGGGGCATAACAGAGTACAGGCCTGGCACGATGAATGCAGCGGCCAAGGATGCGGAAGCAGAGGAAACTGTTGCGGTGGCAGAAGAGGAAAAGGCGGCGGTGCCAGGGTCGGCATTTTGCGTGATTGCCAATGATGACTTCTCCAATCTGCAGCTTGAGGATGTGAAAAAGCCGGTCTATGACCGATATACTCTTGCCCAGCGTCGTGAAAAGGGACTGCCCACAGAGTTTCCGGAAATTGTTCCGTATACACAGGAAAAGGTCGCGTACCTTACCTTTGATGATGGGCCGGACAACAATAATACGCCTGCTGTTCTTGACATACTGAAAGCGTATGGTGTCCCTGCCACTTTTTATGTGGTGGGCTACATGGCGGAAGCCAATCCAGATGTGCTGAAGCGCATCTATGAGGAGGGACATGCCATCGGGAATCATACCTATGACCATGATTACTGGAATCTTTATGCTTCTCCGGATAATTTTCTGACACAGCTCATGTATACGGATGACATCATCTACAATATCATAGGCGTGCGCCCCCTCATCACCCGTGCGCCGGGCGGAACCGTTGGCATGTTTACTGACGAGTTTCCTCCTGCGCTTAAGGCGAACGGTTATGTCGAGCATGACTGGAATGTCTGCAACGAGGATGCCACCCCGAAGCACCCGAATGCGGAGATGCAGATTTCCTATATTGATCAGCAGACGCAGTATGAGCTGAAGGACAATATGGCCCTGGTGCTCATGCATTGCGGTGGCGGCAAGGAGGAAACTGTGTACGCCCTTCCGGCCATTATCATGCTTCTTCAGGAAAAGGGATACCGCTTCGGTGTTGTCACACCCATGACGCCACAGCCACGCTGAAGCTCGTCATGCTTTTGAAAAAGTGTTTGACATGGGAATGTCTGTGTGGTATATTGAAACTCATAAAAGTTGGACAGCAGAATATGAAACTCATCCAGAGCAGCAGAGGGAATGGCCCGATGAAGCTGCGGCAACCCTTGACCATGTCAAAACGGTGCCAATTCCTTTAGGTAGCTACCTATAAGATGAGACGGGAATAAGAAACCTCTCTATTATAGATAGAGAGGTTTTTCGTTTGGGTTTCATGACTGCAAGAACAGAGGAGGTATCTTTATGAGCAAGAAACGCATGTATTTTACGTCGGAATCCGTGACGGAGGGCCATCCTGACAAGGTGGCAGACCAGATTTCCGACAGCATCCTCGATGCCATCATCGCTCAGGATCCCAATGGCCGTGTTGCCTGCGAGACCCTGGTAACCACGGGGCAGGTTCATGTGGTGGGCGAGATCTCCACATCCTGCTATGTGGACATTCCCCGTATCATTCGTGACACGGTGCAGGAAATCGGCTATACGGATGCAGCCTATGGCTTTGACTGCAAGACCTGCGGCATCCTCGTGTCCCTGGACGAGCAGTCGGCGGATATTGCGCTTGGCGTTGACAAGGCCTTCGAGGCCAAGAAGGGTGACATGGATGCAGCAGAGGCCATCGGCGCAGGGGACCAGGGCATGATGTTCGGTTATGCAACCAATGAGACGGAGGAGTTCATGCCACTTCCCATTGCATTGGCGCACCGTCTGGCCCGTCGCCTCACGGAAGTCCGCAAGAGCGGGGAGCTCTCCTATCTGCGTCCCGACGGCAAGACTCAGGTTACGGTGGTCTATGAGGATGGGAAGCCCGTCTGTGTGGACACCATCGTCATCTCTACCCAGCATGATCCCGATGTGACTTTGGAGCAGATTGAGAAGGATCTCATCGAGAAGGTCGTGAAGCCCATCGTTCCGGCGGAGCTTCTGCGGGAGGATACGAAATATTACATCAACCCCACGGGCAAGTTCGTCATCGGCGGTCCCCAGGGCGACTCCGGTCTTACGGGCCGCAAGATTATCGTTGATACCTATGGTGGTTGGGCGCGTCATGGCGGTGGCGCATTCTCCGGCAAGGATCCCACGAAGGTGGACAGGAGCGCTGCCTACGCTGCCCGCTATGTGGCGAAGAACATCGTGGCTGCAGGGCTTGCTGACCGCTGCGAGATACAGCTGGCCTATGCCATCGGCGTGGCCCGTCCTGTTTCCGTCATGGTGGATACCTTCGGCACCCATAAGGTGGATGAGGAAGTCATCGAGAAGCTGGTGGAGAAGAATTTCGACCTGCGTCCGGCAGGCATCATCCGCATGCTGGATCTCCGCCGTCCCATCTACAAGCAGACGGCTGCCTACGGCCACTTTGGCCGTACGGACGTTGACCTTCCGTGGGAACACACGGATAAGGCGGCGGATCTCAAGAAGCAGGCGGGGCTGTAAAATCACATAAGATTATGACAATATCGGCACGAGTCTATACTTGTGCCGGTATCTTTATGTCTGAAAAAAAAATATTTGACAACAGGCATGGTCTATACTAATATTGAAGCGTTGCGAAGAACTTCGGGATACATTTCACTGTATCTTTTTTATTTATAGGGGAGTTTAGGGAGGTAACTGTTTCAGTGACTACGAAAGAGAATTTGAGGAATATCGCCATCATTGCCCATGTTGACCATGGCAAGACGACGCTTGTGGATGCCATGCTCAAGCAGAGCCATGTGTTCCGTTCCAATGAGCAGGTGGAGGAGCGCGTCATGGATTCCGGGGATCTGGAGCGTGAACGCGGCATTACCATCCTGTCGAAGAATACGTCCATTCTCTACAATGGCATAAAGATCAACATTGTCGATACACCGGGCCATGCGGACTTCGGCGGCGAGGTGGAGCGTGTCCTCAACATGGTGGATGGGGTGCTTCTTCTCGTGGATGCCTTTGAAGGGCCGATGCCCCAGACGAAGTACGTCCTGCGCAAGGCACTGGAGCAGAAACTCAAGCCCATTGTCGTCATCAACAAGATTGACCGTCCCGACCAGCGGGTGGATGATGTTTACGATGAGGTGCTGGAGCTTTTCATGGAACTCGATGCGGATGATGACCAGCTGGAGTTCCCTGTCATTTACGCAACTGCCCGCGATGGCATTGCAAAGCATGAAATGGATGATGCATCGGACAACCTCGAGCCCTTGATGGAAGCCATTGTCAAGGAGATTCCCGCGCCCCGCGGCGATGAGGATGGTCCCTTGCAGATGATGGTCACGACCTTGGAGGCTGACGAGTATGTGGGGCGCGTTGCCATTGGCCGCATTATCCGCGGCAAGGCAAAGACAAACCAGAATGTCGTTGTCATCAATGGCGACCAGGAGATCAAGGCAAAGATCGGCAAGGTCTTTGTCTATCAGGGACTGAACCGTGTGGAGACTCCCGAGGCAGGCGTGGGCGAGATTGTTGCACTCACGGGTCTTGGGGATGTGAGCATCGGCTATACCGTGGCAGATGCGGAGAACCCGGAGGCGTTGCCCAGCATCAACATCGATGAGCCGACCCTTTCCATGACCTTTGGGGTCAATACGAGCCCCTTTGCCGGTCGTGAAGGCCAGTTCGTGACCTCCCGCCATATCCGGGACCGCTTGTTCAAGGAAGTGGAGACGAATGTTGCCCTGCGGGTGGAGGAGACGGATTCCGCCGATGTGTTCAAGGTTTCCGGGCGCGGTGAGTTGCATCTTTCCATCCTCATCGAGCAGATGCGCCGTGAGGGGTATGAACTTCAGGTCGGAAAGCCGGAGGTGGTCTATAAGACCATCAACGGGCAGAAGTGCGAGCCCATCGAGAATCTTACCATAGAGGTTCCACAGGAGTACATGGGGGCTGTCATGGAGTCTCTTGGCACGCGCAAGGCGGACCTTCAGAACATGACGGAGGTTTCCGGTTACATGCGCATGCAGTTCACGATTCCTGCCCGCGGCCTCATCGGTTTTCGCGGGGAGCTCCTCACCAGCACCAAGGGAAATGGCATCATGAATCACGTTTTCCATGGATATGTTCCCTACAAGGGGGATATTCCGGGGCGTTCCCATGGCTCCCTTGTGGCCTTTGAACAGGGCGAGACTACGGGATATGGCATCTATACCCTGCAGGACCGTGGAACCATGTTTATTTCCCCGGGGCAGCAGGTTTATGAGGGAATGATCATAGGCGAGAATTCCCGTGAGATGGATATCGACATCAATCCCTGCAAGCAGAAGCATGTGTCGAATATGAGGACCTCATCCTCCGATGAGGCCATCCGCCTTGTGCCTCCCCGTATCCTGAGTCTGGAGCAGGCCCTTGAGTACATCAACGAGGATGAGCTGGTGGAGGTCACGCCTGGCAATATCCGTCTGCGCAAGGCGATCCTTGACCGCACGACGCGTGGCCGTGCAGCCAAGAATGCCCGTAAATAAGATTTTATGAAAAATATCTGAAAATAAAGCAAAGGTCCTATAAGTTTTTACTGTAAGACTTTTGCTTTTTCTTTTGAAGTATGGTAAGATAGACTCACTACATGGAAATTCTATGAATGCTATTATATTCAGATAATTTGGAAGGGCGATTGGTATGCAATTATTGAAGAAGATCACGGATTTCATCATGCCTCCTGTGGAGGAGGAGTTTGAAGAGGTTGTAGAGTCTGGGAACCAGCAGATGAGCCAGGCGGAACGCAATGAGGAGGTTGCGGGACGCAGGGTTGCAAATGGCGGAACCGTAAGTTATGGGGGAGCCTCCTATCAGTCTGAGGAGGAGCAACGCCCGTCATACGAGCGCATGACCTATGAGCCTGCGCAGGACAGTGCCAAAGCGGCCCGTTCCCAGTTCAAGGTTCACACGACAAAGCCGCAGGAGATGCGGGTACAGGTGTATGTGCCTTCTGCTTTCGATCAGGTGGCTTTGATGGCAGATGACCTCAAGGACAAAAAAGCTGTCATTGTGAACTATGAGAAGGTGGATCTGGCAGAGCAGCGTCGTATCTGTGATTTTCTCAATGGTGTCTGCTATGTTCTGGATGGTGATGCCCGTCGCATTTCACAGAATATCGTCCTCTATGTACCGGAGGGCATTGATGTTTCCGATGCCATGAGCGTGGCATTTACGGAGTGAGATTCTATATATTGCAATTGGAACAAAGCAGTCTTAGGATTGCTTTGTTTTTTTCTTTGGAGGATGATTGTGATGAACAGCGAGATATTGGAGAATGTTCTGGAGGAATTTGAGAAACTGGCAGCAATCCCAAGGAAGTCTGGGCATGAAAAGGCGGTTAGTGACTTTCTCAAGGGTTATCTTGAGGAGTTTGGCTTTCAGGTGGTGCAGGATGAGGTATTCAACATCATCGCTGACAAGCCGGCATCGGCTGGATTTGAGAAGGCACCGCTGTCTATCCTGCAGGGGCATATGGACATGGTATGCGTAGCTGAGGAGGGATATGATTACGATCCCCTGAGGGATCCCATCAAGCTCAAACGCACGGAGGAATATCTGGAGGCAGAGGGAACCAGTCTTGGGTCGGATGATGGCATCGGCGTGGCAGAGGCTATCTATATCTTGAAAAACATTGAGAACCATGGCCCGTTGCGCCTTATTGTCACGGTGGATGAGGAGCAGGGAATGAAAGGGGCCATTCATCTGGACAGGAGCTATCTGGAGGATGCCGCGTTCCTGATCAACTGTGATTCCGAAAACTATGATGAGCTCACCGTGGGAAGCGCGGGGAGCGTCAATCTTGATTTCAGCCGAAAGATGAAATGTGTGCCGCCTCACGCGGGTCATGCTTGGATTTTGGAAGCAAAAGGGCTCAAGGGCGGTCATTCAGGAGAGCGCATCGGGGATGGCAGGGGCAACGCCCTCCGCACATTGGCGGCGGCGGTTCGTGCGCTTCAGGAAAAGGGGGACGTGGAACTTGTTTCCTTTGACGGGGGCAAGGCTCGCAATGCAATTCCCTCTGATGCCCGGGCGGTGTTTGCAACGGATATTCCGGAGACAGTGATTCAGGCGGTACTGGTGGAGCAGGAACAGCGTTTCCGGAAGATGTACGGTGCAGCGGATGAAGCCTGCTTTCTGTTGGAGGAAACAGGATTGCCGGATCGAGTATTTGCGCCAGAGGATACACTGGCCCTTCTGCGGCTCATCCAGATCATCCACAGCGGTGTATATGCCATGAGCCAGACGGTTCCCGGTCTTGTGGAGACTTCTGCGAATCTCGGCGTCATCGGTACGGAGGGGGACAGGGTTTTCGTGCAGTGCTTGCCCCGTTCGGCCAGTGACCAGAAGATTGACGAGTTTTGCCGTACGGCAGAGGACTGGGCAGCCCTTACCGGATTTGATGTGCAGATCGGCACGAAATCGCCGGGCTGGAAGGAGAACAAGGAAAGCAGGCTTGCGAGGCTCATGGGGGAAATCTTTCGGGAACAGAACGGGAAGCCCATGAAGGTCGGCACGATCCATGCAGGGCTGGAATGCGGCTGGCATTTCCGCAAGAATCCTGATCTCGATATCGTGTCCATCGGCGTCACGACGCAGGAAATTCATAGTCCGAGAGAACGTTTGGTATTGTCCACGGTGGAACCTCAGGTAAGGCTCATCCTTGAGGCATTGGAGAGAATTGCAAAATACGATAAATAAAATAACGGGACGGCACCACTCCTGGTGTCGTCCCGCTTTCCGTGTCTGTCAGAGGGTTTCTTCCATGGCCTGCAGGATGTAGAGGGAGGAAGTTGCTCCCGGATCCTGATGGCCGATGCTGCGCTCGCCGAGATAGCTGGCGCGGCCTTTGGTGGCGATGATGGTCTTGGTGTATTCCACGCCCTTGGCGGCTGCTTCTACGGCATCGGCAAGGGCTTCCTTGAGTTCCTTGCCGCCTGCCAATGCCTCTGTCAATGCCTTGTGGGCAGGGCAGAGGGCATCCAGCATGGTCTTTTCGCCCTCGGTGGACTTGCCGCGCATCTTGATGCCGCCGATAGCGGCCTCTAATGCAATGGCGAATTCCTCACCGCTGATTTCCATCTTGCCCTTGCAGGCGTTTCCGGCCTTCATGAAGGCGGTCCCATAAAGGGGACCGGAGGCGCCGCCGACGGTGGAGACAAGCTGGGTTCCCACCCCTTTGAAAATGGCACCGATATCCTGTCCTTCCCATTCGGGCAGCTTTTCCGCCACCTTCTGGAAACCGCGGGAGAGGTTGATCCCATGGTCGCCGTCACCGATGGCATTGTCGAGTTCCGTGAGGAAATCCTTTTCGGATTCGATTTTCTTGATGATGGATTGAAGCATCTCAATGGTCTTTTTTGTATCAATCATGTGAATCATCCTCTTTAACGGCGCAGGGCCGGAGTATCTGCCTTGGCATCGTAGAGCTTCTTGAGCTCGTCGTCAAGGCGCAGGAGCGTCAGGGAAAAACCGCACATCTCAATGGAAGTCATGTAGTTGCCCACCATGGTGTCATAGATCTTTACACCTTTTTCCGCCAGATAGTCCTGCACGAAGTCATTGATGACGTAGAGTTCCATGAGGGGAGTGCCGCCCATGCCGTTGACCATGAGGACAACTTCCTTGTCCTTGTAATCAATGTCGGCAAGAATCTTGTCCAGAAGGTGCTTGGCGATGTCATTGGCCGAGCCGATCTTTTCCCGATGGGTTCCCGGCTCGCCGTGGATGCCGATGCCGATTTCCATCTCATCGTCAGCGAGTTCGAAGCCCGGTTTGCCTGCGGCGGGAACGGTGCAGGGCGTGATGGCCATGCCCATGCTGCGCACATTGGCAATGACTTTCTCTGCGGCGGCCTTGACTTCGGGAAGGGTTGCGCCTTCCTCTGCCTTGGCGCCTGCAATCTTGTGGACGAGGATGGTTCCTGCCACACCGCGGCGACCTGTGGTGTAGAGGCTGTCCTTGACCGCCACGTCATCGTTGACCACAACATAGTCGGCCTTGATGTCCTCGTCGCCGGCCATATCGATGGCCATTTCAAAATTCATGACGTCGCCGGTGTAGTTCTTGACAATGCAGAGGGTGCCTTGTTTGGTGGCAACGGCCTTGATTCCCTCGAAGATCTGGTCCGGGGTCGGGGAGGTGAACACGGCACCCGCCACAGCGCAGTCCAGCATGCCTTCCCCGACATAGCCTCCATGCGCAGGTTCATGCCCGCTGCCGCCGCCGCTGACGAGGGCGACCTTGTTGTCCGCTTTCTTTTCCGCACGAACCACGACGTTGCCGCAGTCCAGCTTGCGGAGCTTCTTAGGAGCAGACTTCACCAAGCCGCGAATCATCTGTTCCTCAACATCGGCCACATTGTTGATGAGCTTTTTCATAAAAATCCTCCTCACTACTTGTAGTAATGTTAATATTAATATTATAACGCATAGTTCAAATTTTGCCAAAGGCAAAATATTCAAATTAACGTTTCGACAGGTTCATCCTGTCATAACGCATAGTTCAAATTTTGCCAAAGGCAAAATATTCAAATTAACGTAATCCTTTTCTCCATTCATTTTCCAGCATCTCCAGTTTCCACCGGGCATTGGCCGGGCTGGTGGAGGGCATCTTATGGAAATGGAGATCCGGGCGGTCCAGGAGTGCCTTGTTGTATTTCTTGAAGCACTGGAAGGATTTGCCGCCGTTGAAGCAGATGGTATGGATTTTTGGATATTTTTCGAGCAGGGCCGCAAAGTTGTTGCCCTGCTCGTTCTTTATGTCGGAGTCAAGACTGCCCGCCCTGTCGCATGTTCCGATGGAGTCCCAGAGGGCGATGTGATGGCGGAGCAGCATGGCAAGGCGTTCCTCGTAGGAAGACGGCGGAGCAGGGAGGTTTTCCAGAATCCGTGCCATGAGGGGCCAGAAACGGTTCTGTGGATGGGCATAGTATTGCTGTGCCGCCAAAGAGGCGACGCTCGGCATGGAGCCAAGGATGAGATGAGTGCAGTTTTCGTCAATGCTTGGCGTGAAGCCGATGCAATGGCAAGATGATTTGTTCATGGAATACCTCCGATGTGCCTTTTTTCAAATCCTATCACGAATTTTGTCTTTTTTCAAAAAGGATTTTTATAGTGTGGTCTCGTAATTAACATGATAGAGGAACAAATAGGGGGAATGAATATGTCGATTGTTGCTGCTGTTGTTGTCCCGCATCCGCCGCTCATCCTGCTGGAAGTGGGGCATGGCGAGGAAAAGGGGATACAGAGGACGATTAATGCGTATCGCACGGTCATGGAGCGTGCCGCGGCGCTGAGGCCGGATACGGTTGTGGTGACGAGTCCGCATTCCATCATGTATGCCGATTATTTCCACATTTCACCGGGAAGCGGCGCCAAGGGGAGTTTTGCCCAGTTTCGTGCGCCACAGGTGGAGGTTCAGGTCGATTATGACGAGGAGTTTGTCAAGGCCTTGGCACAGCGTTGCCAGGAGTCGTTCCTGGCAGCAGGAACACTGGGGGAGAAGAATCCGGCACTGGATCATGGCTCCTTGATTCCCTTGCGGTTCCTGCAGGAGCATTCACTGGATTTTAAGGTGGTGCGGATCGGTTTGTCGGGACTTCCCGCTAGGGACCATTATGCCCTGGGGCAGCACATTGAGAAAGTATCGGAGAGTCTTGAGCGTCGTGTGCTTTTCATTGCCAGCGGCGACCTTTCCCACAAGCTTAAGGAGGATGGTCCCTATGGCTTCGCCGAGGAAGGGCCGAAGTTTGACAAATTGACGATGCAGGCTCTGGGGAGTGGGGATTTCCTTTCTTTGTTGGAGATGGACCCGGATTTGGCGGAAGGCGCTGCGGAGTGCGGTCTTCGCTCTTTCTGGATCATGGCGGGAGCCATGGATTGCAAGCACGTGAAGACAGAGGCGCTTTCCTATGAGGGTCCCTTTGGTGTGGGCTATGGTGTCGTATGGGTGCAGTCTGTCGGGTCGGATGCGTCGAGGAATCTCGGGGCGCAATTAGAGGACCGTCACAGAAAGCGCATGGAGGAGCGAAAGGCAGGGGAGGATGCACTGGTTCGTCTGGCGCGGTTGAGCCTGGAAACTTTCGTGAGGACGAGAGGGTATGCGAAGCTTCCGGAAAACTTGCCGAAGGAACTTACGGACAGGAAGGCAGGAGCCTTTGTTTCCCTGAAAAAAGATGGGCGTCTGCGTGGGTGCATTGGCACCATTTTGCCGACCCAGTCTTCCCTGGCAGAGGAAATCCTGCAGAATGCTGTTTCTGCAGGGTTTCATGACACGAGGTTCTCCCCTGTGCAGCCGAGTGAACTGCCGGAACTTGTCTACAGTGTGGATGTCCTGGGGGAGCCGGAGCCCATTGACTCGCCAAAGGAACTGGATGTGCATCGCTATGGCGTCATCGTACAGTGTGGCAATCGGCGCGGCCTGCTCCTGCCGGATCTGGCGGGTGTGGACACGGTAGAACAGCAGATCGGCATCGCCAGGAAGAAGGGAAATATTCGTCCTGACGAGAAGGTTCAGCTTTGGCGGTTTGAGGTGGTCCGCCATCATTAAAGCATTGTGCGGCAATAATTTTATCCTTTCAAGGATTCAAAAAATTCTTGCCAAAACTTTGTTTTTGTGGTATAGTAAAAACAAGTCGAGGGACGAGCCACTTGTTGATGATAATGCTAGCAGGCAGGTGGCGGCATTGTTACAAACCGACATGAGATCGTGCAAAGGAGGAGAGTCCGATGGGGCAGTAAGACGCTTCCAGGGTCGGTATGAAACAGGATGAGATGACATGACAGCCACTTGCGGTAGATGCAAGTGGCTGTCATTTGTTATGTAAAGCTACTGTATGCGAAAGGTGTTCAGCAGAGTGAGGATGGAGGTTGCGAGAAGGCCTCCGAATGCAATATCGGGGTTCAGGAAGGGCCCGCCGAAGACAGTGAGGAGCCCCATGGCAGGCGGAAGCAGCAGAAGCCATGCAAGATAGGAAATCATGCGGTTTTGGTGGATGATGTTGCGGGCGCTGCGGGCCAGTTTTATGGCAGGAATCAGGGCGTGGAGACCTCCTTGCAGTATGATGTCCGGCTGCAAGGCTTTTTCGGAGGGCGGAGGGGGTGCATCTTCTTTTTGTGTGTCTTCGTCCTCCTCCGGGTCAATGACTTCGACGCGATTGCGGGGAGGTTCTGTGTCTTTTTGCGGAATCAGTTTGATGGCAAGATCTGCTTCGGCGAAAGCAAGCTGGTCGGTTTCCAGGCTGCCTGCCATGGCAATGCTTGCTCCCCTGGCCCGCATGAGCTGGATCTCACGGGCTTTTTCCATGGGAGAAAGGTCGGCCCTGGCATCGTCTATGTCCGTGGCCTTTTGTATGGCAGAGGCGGTGCGTTGGCTGTCGCTGGTGAGCATGACAACGCGGAGGCCGAATTTCTGCAAGAGATGGATGGCGGCCGTGATGTTTTTTGGAATCGCATCCTCCAGGGCAATGATGCCCCGTGCGTACTTTCCATTGCTCACAAAAACAGGCATTTTGCCATGATAGGCCAGCTGGTCATTTTTAGTGAGGAGTTCGGCACTGATGTCGATATCTTCCTCTTTCAGCCATTTCAGCCTTCCAACGCGTACGGTTTTGCCGTTGACGATGGCCTCCACGCCATAACCGGGGATTTCATTGCATGCGGCAATCCGTTGCAGGCGGAGCTTGCGGGAGATGGCTGCGTTATAGAGGGTCTGTCCTATGGGGTGCATGGAATTGCGTTCCGCGGAGGCGGCCATGGCGAGCAGGGAAGATTGCGACATGCCTTCCGGAACGATATCGGAGATATAGGGATGTCCTTCTGTGATTGTCCCGTTTTTGTTGAGCACCAGGGTATCGATGTATTGCAGTTCATGCAGGGCTTTTGAGGATTTCAGATGGATTTCCTGCTTTGCGGCGAGCTTCGCGGCACGATAGATGGGAAAGAGTCCAGCAAGGACATAGGGCAGGGGACAGCCTGCAAAGAAGATGGCGATGAACACGGCGGCCGTGGCAATGGGGGAGAGCCCCGTGATGAACCAATAGGCAGACATCCCGGCAGCGAGGAGAATATCTGCCAGGAGAAGATATTTTACAGGAATGGAATTTTTCATAGTGATTACCTCAATAGATAAAAATTTCGTTCCTAATTATAACGCTACTTGATGGTTTTTGCAAAAATTGATACAATCGAATTATTGAACCGGTGAAATTTTTCAGGATGGATGTGTTTGTATTGATTACCATAAACGGAAATGCGAAGATTAATCTCACCCTTGATATCCTTGGCAAGCGTGAGGACGGCTACCATGAGGTGGACATGGTCATGCAGTCCATTGGGCTGCATGATACCCTGGAGATGGAAAAGACCTCGGGAGAGATACTTCTGGATATTGATGTGCCGGGATTGGAGGCCGATGAACGGAACCTAGCCTGGAAGGCTGCGGATCTCGTCATCCGACGCTTTCATCCGGGAGGCGGTGTTCATATTCGCCTGACGAAACGAATCCCGATTGCCGCAGGGCTGGCAGGCGGAAGCACGGATGCCGCGGCGGTGCTTCGCGGGATGAACGAGCTCTATGATTTGGGGCTTGAAGACGGAAAACTTTGTGAATTGGGAGCCGAACTTGGTTCCGATATTCCCTTTTGCATCATGGGAGGGACAATGCTTGCCACCGGACGGGGAGAGGTGCTGGAGCGCCTTCCGGATATGCCGGGAATGTCTGTGGTGCTCGCAAAGCCAAAAATTTCTGTATCCACGGCATGGGCGTATCAAAACTACGATGCGCATGGGGCGAAGCAGCATCCCGACAATGAGGCCATCCAAAAGGCAATTGCTTCCGGGGATGGAAAAACCGTGGCGAAATTGTTGTGCAATGTTTTGGAAAGTGTTACTATAAAAAAATATGAGGTTATTTCCAAATATAAACAAATGATGATGGAGCACGGCGCATTGGCCAGTATGATGTCAGGCAGCGGCCCCACGGTGTTCGCACTGGCAGAGTCAGAAGAGCGGGCAAAAGACATTGCGGCCTTCATGAGGCAGGCTACAGATGCTGAGGTTTTCGTTACGAAAACTGTCGGTCGTGCAGAATAATGTGAAATCGGGGGAATGTCTATGGGCAAGAAGTTGGCGCCAATTTGTCTGGACAGCTATCAGCCCCTGCGGGAGGTTGTCTGTGAATCGCTTCGGGAGGCAATCCGCACGGGAGTCCTGAAGCCGGGGGAGCGGCTGATGGAGATACAGCTGGCGGAGGAACTGGGAGTGAGCCGTACTCCTGTTCGGGAGGCAATCCGCAAGCTGGATCAGGAAGGATATGTTGTGATGATGCCGCGGCGCGGTGCCTATGTTGCCGATATGTCCATTCGTGACGTGAATGAGATTTTTGAGATCCGCACGGCATTGGAATCTCTTTCCAATGGGCTTGCGGCGGAGCGCATCACATCCGAGGAATTAGAGACCTTGCAGCGGCTTTTGGTGCAGATTGGAAATCATATCAAGGACAATGACATGGACAAGATCGTCGAAACGGACATCAAGTTTCATGATCTTCTCTATCAGGCATCGCGAAATTCACGGTTGGAGGGTATCATTTCCAATCTTCGGGAACAGCTCACACGTTTCCGCACACTGTCCATGTCCTATCCTGGGCGTCTGGAGGAAACACTGCAGGAGCATCGCGCCATTGTGGATGCGATTGCCCAGGGGAACACGGAGGCTGCCCAGGAAGCTGCGGAGCGGCATATGGAACGTTCGGAGCAGACCCTCATGAATGCGATGGAGGCCATGAAGAAGCAGGATGGCGCAAAGAAATAAGAAACAATCCAAGGGAGGAATGGATAATATGTCGAATTTAGTCACCGTTGTGCTTGCCGCGGGCAAGGGAACGCGAATGAAATCAGCCTTGCCGAAGGTCTTGCATCGGGTCGGCGGGAAGCACATGCTTCAGCATGTGCTGGATGCTGCAAAGGCTGCAGGGGCGAAGAGGAATATCGTCGTGACAGGCTTTGGCGGAGAGACAGTTCGGGAAGCCATTGGCGACCAGGCGGAATTCGTCACGCAGGAAGAGCAGCTTGGGACTGGCCATGCCGTATTGCAGGCGAAATCGCTGCTGGAAGGCGAGACCGGCACGGTCATGGTTCTTTGCGGCGATACGCCGCTGCTGACGGGCGAGCTTCTCAAAAGGCTCTATGATGCCCATCAGGAAGTAGGCGCAAAGGCGACGGTTCTTACGGCAATCATGCCGGATCCCACGGGGTATGGACGGATTGTCCATATGGCAGACGGCTCGGTGGAGAAGATCGTGGAGCACAAGGATGCCACGGAGGAGGAGCGGGAAATCAAGGAAATCAATTCCGGCATCTATTGCTTTGAGGCCAAGGAGTTGTTTGCTGCCCTGGGCGAGGTGAAGAACGACAATGCCCAGGGGGAGTACTATCTGCCGGATGTGCTGGAAATCCTCCGCAAGCAGGGCAAGAAGATCTGGGCGGTTGCAACGGAGGATTACGAGTCCACCTTTGGCATCAATTCGCGCAGCCAGCTGGCACAGGCGGAAAAGATTCTTCGCCATCGCAAGAATGAGGAACTCATGGCAGAGGGCGTTACCCTTATGGACCCCGACACCACCTTCATTGACGCGGATGTGAAAATCGGCAGGGATACTGTCATCTATCCTTTCACCTGGATTGAGGGGAAGAGCGTCATCGGGGAGAATTGCGAGCTTGGGCCGAATGTCCGACTGCAGAATGTCACCATCGGCAACGGGGTGACAGGGCAGTTCACCTACGCCCACGATGCGGTGATCGATGATGGGGTCATTTTGGGGCAGTTTGTTCACATCCGTCCCGACACGCATCTCATGGAGAAGGTCAAGATTGGCAATTTCGTCGAAGTCAAGAATTCCAATGTCGGGAAGGGGACGAAGCTCCCGCATCTGTCCTATATTGGCGATTGCGACATGGGAGCCAATGTCAATATGGGATGCGGAACTATTACGGTCAACTATGATGGCAAGAAGAAATTCCGTACGGTTGTGGGAGACAATGCCTTCATCGGTTGCAATTCCAATCTCGTGGCGCCGGTCACCATTGAGGATAATGCCTATGTAGGCGCGGGCTCCACCATAACGAAGAGGGTTCCTTCCGATAATCTGGCGATTGCGCGTGCCCGCCAGACCAATATTGCCGAATGGGGAGACAAGAGGAAGTAAGGATTTGCGCGAAAGTACATTTTATGCTTGATTCGTTCTTTCCTTTATGCAATAATGAGAAGGACGCTACATTCTGTTGCAGTCAAATAGTTTGTGTATCATGTTTGGAGGCTTTTGACAAATGGCATTTGACACTGGAAACCTGCGTATACTGACGGGAAATGCAAACCCCGATCTCGCGAAGAAGATTGCTTCTCATATTGGCGTTGAGCTTTGCGAGGCCTTTGTTGGCCATTTCAACAACGGCGAGACACAAGTGATGATAGGCGAGAGCATTCGTGGCAAGGATATCTTTATCATTCAGCCGACTTCCCAGCCGGTCAATGACAACCTGATGGAACTTCTCATCATGGTGGATGCCTGCAAAAGGGCTTCGGCGCACAGCGTCACGGCAGTGGTTCCCTATTATGCATATGCGCGGCAGGATCGCAAGACCCGTGGACGCGAGCCGATTTCAGCGAAGCTGGTGGCAAATCTCCTGCAGACGGCCGGATGCAGCCGTGTGATCACAGTGGACTTGCATGCAGGGCAGATACAGGGATTCTTTGATATCCCCGTGGATCATCTGGCTGCGGCACCGGTGATTGCAAAGTATCTCAATTCCCAGACTTATGAGGATGTGGTTGTGGTATCTCCGGATCTCGGTGGCGTAACCCGTGCCCGCGCATTGGCGGATTATCTGCATGCTCCCATCGCCATCATCGAGAAGCGTCGCCCCAAGCCCGGCGTTGCCGAGGTCATGAACCTCATTGGCGAAGTCAGGGACAAGACGGCAATCCTGATCGATGACATCGTGGATTCAGCAGGTTCCCTCATCGAAGGCACCAAGGCATTGACAAAAATGGGCGCGAAGTCCGTTCTTGCCTGCTGCTCCCACGCGATACTGAGCGGTCCTGCAACAGACCGCATCAAGGATTCCGATTTGGAGAAGCTCATCATCACGGATACGATTGCGCTTCCTCCGGAGAAGTGCCTGGACAAGATTGTGGTGCTCTCCATGGCAGAGCCGATTGCCAATGTCATCAAGTGCATCCAGTCCCATGAGTCCGTGAGCAAGCTGTTTGACAACAGGGCATGCCAATAAATTTGTGAAGATGCAGACAAGGCATCAGGCAATCCCAAGGTCGGGATTGTCTGATGCCTCATTGTAATATGGGCACTGTTTGGAAAAGGAAGGATTAGGAGGATTTTTTGTGGATTTAAGTATTGCCGAGTTGCTGAAAACCATTATACTGGGCATTGTGGAAGGGCTTACCGAGTGGCTGCCGGTCAGCAGCACGGGGCATATGATCCTCGTGGACGAGTTCATCAAGCTGGACGTGAGCAAGGCCTTCATGGACATGTTCCTCGTGGTGATACAGTTGGGAGCCATTCTTGCTGTTGTGGTGCTGAACTTTGAGAAACTCAATCCATTTTCTTCATGGAAGACGAAGCGGGAGAAACAGCTCACGGTCAGCCTTTGGTGCAAGGTTTGTGTGGCCTGTGTCCCGGCAGCGGTCATTGGCCTCATGTTCAACAAATACATGGAAGAGCATTTCATGACTGCCCCGGTGGTGGCTGGAACTTTGATTTTCTATGGCATCATGTTCATTTGGGTGGAGAACTATAACAAGCGCCGCCATCCGAGGGTGAGGGATCTCGATCATTTGGACTATCGGACAGCCCTCATCATCGGCATGTTCCAGGTGCTTTCCCTGGTGCCGGGAACCTCCCGCTCCGGCGCGACGATCCTGGGCGGCATCCTGTTTGGCACTTCCCGTTATGTGGCGGCGGAGTTTACCTTCTTCCTGGCGATTCCCGTCATGTTCGGCGCCAGTGCCCTGAAGATGGTGAAGTTCGGATTCCATTATACGGGGGAGGAAGTTCTGATTCTTATTGTCGGGATGGTGACGGCCTTCGTCGTGTCCATCCTGTCCATCAAGTTCCTGCTGCGCTACATCAAGAACAACGATTTCAAGGCCTTCGGCTGGTACCGGATCGGCCTTGGCATTGTGGTCATCGCCTATCTGATCTTGGTGGGAGATCCCACAGCAGACCATTGAGGAGGATGCGGCGTGAAAATCATTGCTGGCCTTGGCAATCCCGGCGCGGAATATGCGAAGACGCGGCACAATGTGGGCTTTATGCTTATAGATGCTTTGGCGGCAAAGCTGGGGGTTGACGATTGGCGGGAAAAGTATGATGCCATGGTATTGGAAACCCGCATCGGGCTCGAAAAAGTGCTTTTGGTGAAGCCCCTTACCTATATGAATGAAAGCGGAAGGGCCATCGGCCCTTTGCTGAGCTGGTATAAACTGGAGGCAGAGGATCTTGTTGTCGTCCATGATGACCTGGATATTCCGGTGGGGACCATCCGTATCCGCAAGAAAGGCAGTGCCGGTGGGCACAATGGAATCAAGTCGATCCTTTCCCATGTGGGGGACGAGCATTTTGCCCGTGTGCGGATTGGCATTGGTCGTCCCTTGCCTGGATGGACTGTCATCCATCATGTTTTGGCGCCCTTTCCTTCGGAGGATGTGCCGAAAATCAGGGAGGCCATCGATTATCTGCTTCCTGCGGTGGAATGCATTGTGACGGAGGATGTGGACATGGCCATGAACAAGTTCAATCCCCACAAAAAGAAAAAGGAAAAAAAGGAAGAAACAAATGAATGAGATTAGGGCATTGTATGCCGACGAGAATGGGGAGATCTTTGATGCTCCCGGGTTCGCTGCCATGGGGAGGATCGGCTGGGAAAATGTTCCCCTGACGCCGGAGGATCTCATCCCTCTTCCGGAAAGCGCGGATCTCATGTTCCTGCCGGGAAGGCTTGCCATGGGAATTTCTTCGGAGGGGGAGGCCATGCCCATCACGGGACAGGCGGTGGCAGCCCTCCTGCCTGCCGGCTATACCAGGCTCTTCCTGCCCGCCTGCAGGAAAGAGGAGGCGGCGGAGCAGCTGCCCCTTTATGGGTATACTGCAGTTGCCCTTTACAAGGACGAATTGTATGCGGCGGCGGTCTATACGGATGAGAACGACAAATGGGACCCTGTCCATTACAATACCCATGAACTGAAGAAACTGGTGCAGCGGACGAAAAAGGATCTCAAGGGCAATCGCATCGTGGAGCAGGTGGGGAATTGCTCCCTGGAATGGCATTGCTGCACGGCACAGAATCTTTTTTACCGCCGATGGGAGGCGGGGATTCCCACATCACCTGTCTGCAATGCCAACTGTTTCGGCTGCATTTCCCTGCAGCCGGCAGAGTGCTGTCCTTCGCCCCAGAGCCGTATTTCCTTCCAGCCGACGCCGGAGGAGATTGCCGAGGTCGGAGTCTACCACCTCTCCATTGCCCCCGATGGAATCATCAGTTTTGGGCAAGGATGCGAGGGGGAGCCATCCCTGGCGGCGGACAGGATTGCTCCGGCCATTGGGTTGATTCGTCAGAAGACGAAGAAGGGGCAGATCAACATGAACTCCAATGCCGGCTATACGGAGGGTGTGAAGAAGATTGTGGACGCGGGACTGGAATCCATGCGGGTATCCATCATCAGCGCACGGGAGGAATCCTATGATGCCTATTACCGTGCCAGCTATCACCTTTCGGATGTGAAGGACTCCATTCGCTATGCTTTGGACAAGGGTGTCTATGTATCCTTGAACATGCTTTGTTTCCCTGGGTTCAATGATCGGAAAGAGGAGATGGCTGCATGGCAGGAGTTCTTCCAGGAACTTCCCGTGCAGATGGTTCAGGTGCGCAACCTGAACATTGACCCGGATGCCTTCCTGGAAATCATGCCGGAAGCAGCAGGGCAATGCAGGGGAACACGTCATTTCCTGGAGGACCTTCATGGGAAATTCCCCCGGATGGTCATAGGGAGTTTCAGCCATTATATTGAATAAAGGCAGGAATTTTCGGAAGGGAAAGCGAATATATCTATTCGGAGATGGTTGGATTATGAAGGAGGTTTTTCTATGTTTCGCAATATTCCGTTCAATATCAAGGGGAATGCCGAAAAAGGGCGCGAGGTGCTGGAAAAGGTGATGGACTTTGCCCTGGATCAGCCATTCAATCCCATTGGCAAGGTCAGCGGCGCACTTTCGTCTTTCCGCGTGGATGTCACAGAGAGCGAGGGTCGCTATGAGGTCTTTGCCGAACTGCCGGGCTTCACGAAGGAGGAAATCACGGTATCCTATGACGAGGATTGTCATCTCAGCATCAGCGCAGAGCGTCTGGAGGTAGAGGATGACGCTGTGAGGTTCCTTTGCCATGAGAGGCGCACGGGCAAGTTCGAGAGGGTGTTCTATATTGATGACATCGAGGCAGACGAGGTGAACGTCTCCTTTGAGAATGGTGTTCTTCACATCATTCTGCCGAAGGCTTCCGAAGGAAAGAACAAGAAAGTTTTCGATATCGCATGATTTTTCGATGCTGTCCTGGGTGGCAGCATCTTTTTTTCTTTTTTTGACGAGAAATTTTTCTAAATGGGCAGGATTTTTCAGAATAAAAGGGGAATATTATAGATACAAATACTGTTGATGAAAATGGACTGTTGATGAAAATGGAGGGTCGTATCATGATGGATGAGAGGGATTGGGCATCCTTTAAGCAAAAATTGAAGGCAAAGACCGAAATTGACCTGGACTTATATAAAGAACCGCAGATGAAACGGCGCATCGGCAACCTTGTGACCAGGGCGAACATGGATTCCTATGTGGGCTATTTTGATCATGTATGCAAGGACAAGGACGATTTTGCGGCATTCATCGAGTATCTGACCATCAACGTCTCGGAATTCTTCCGCACGCCGGAGAAGTTCTCCAAGCTGGAGACGGATGTCATCCCGGATCTCTTGAAAAGGACCTCCAAGCTCAACATCTGGAGCGCGGGGTGTTCCATTGGTGCGGAGCCGTATTCCCTGTCCATCATCATGAAGGAGATGACACCGGGGACCAAGCACCGCATCCTCGCCAGCGACCTTGATATCGAGATCCTTGCCAAGGCGAAGAGGGGTGTGTATACGGAGAATGAGCTCAAGAGCATCACGCCGGAGCGCAAGAAGAAGTATTTCGATGTGGTCGAGGGCAACAAGTATGCGGTAAAGCAGGAAATTAAGTCCGTGATTGAGTTCAAGCGGCACAATCTCCTGAAGGACAAGTTCGAGACTGGCTTTGATCTCATCCTCTGCCGCAACGTGGTCATCTATTTCACGGAAGAGGCGAAGGACCAGCTTTATGCGAACTTCTTCAAGGCACTCAAGCCGGGCGGTATCCTCTTTGTCGGTGCGACAGAGGCCATCCTGAACTTCCGGAAGCTTGGCTATACCAGCTTTCAGCCCTTCTTTTACCAGAGGCCTCTCACTTGATGGAAAGTAGACGATTGATTTTCCGTGTCGATATGGGGAGCTGACGCAATGATTGCCAATGCGAAAATGGAACAGATGAGCCGAAGTGATATCAAGGCTCTCCAGTTGGAACGGCTGAAAAAAACGATAGCCTGGGTTACGGAGAAGAGTCTGTTCTACCAGAAAAAGTTCAAGGATGCAGGAATCCGGCCAGAGGATATCCAGACCTTGGAGGATGTGGGGAAGCTGCCCTTCCTGACAGCGTCGGAACTTCATCAGGCAAATGCCATGGATCTCTTGACGCTGCCCTTGAGCGGTATCCTGCGTTTCAATTATATGCAGGATGTATCCGGGGAACTGACGAAGCTTTACACCAATGGCGACATTGCCAATAATGTGGAAATGATGACGCGCTGCCTTGTGGCGGCAGGGATTCACAATGCTTCCATCGTGGGGCTTCAGGGAGAACTTACCGATAGCCGCCTGCTGGATATCCAGTATGCCCTTGAGGCCATCGGTGCTGCTGTTGTGCCATTGGGGACTGGCAGCAAGCATTGGCTGCGCCTTCTTGAGCTTGCCAGTATCGATACGCTGATCAGTACGCCACAGCTCATCATGCAGCTCATCATCCAGTTGCAGGCTGCGGGGCAGAATATCGTTGATTATCCGATTTCCAGGATTGTCTGCATTAATCTCACAAACATCCAAAATCCATTGCAGCAGCATATCCAGGGACGCACAAAGACCAAGGTGTATAACCTTTATGCATCGCCGGAGCTTGGCACGGCAGGAATGCTGTTCCAATGCGAGGCCCACATGGGCCAGCATGTGCAGGAGGATAATTTCTATGCGGAAATTGTCGCTTTCAACAGCGATATGCCTATAACAGAGGACAATCGCATGGGGGAACTGGTGGTAACGACACTTACAGCAGAAGCCATGCCATTGATTCGCTATCGGACGGGACAGGCTGTGAGCTGCATGACGGATGTCTGCAAATGTGGGAGGACATTCATGCGGCTGGCAACGCCGTTCAGTTATTTGTAGTATTTTGTAGTATAAGATGAAGAATGCTCCTGCAGGAATAGGCCGCAGGAGCTTTTTCTTGTGAAGGATGGCGGAAGAATGACAAGGGAACGGGGGAGTGGCTTCATGCTGGAATTTATCATTGGACGTGCAGGAGCGGGCAAAACAACGGCCTGTCTTGGGGACATGAAGAAGCGAATGGAAGATGCGCCATTAGGCTCTCCGTTGATCCTTCTCCTGCCGGAGCACATGACCTATAAGGTGGAGCGGGAACTGGCGTCATCCATGGAATCCGGCAAGGGATTCCTGCGGGCGCAGGTATTTGGTTTTCGCCGCTTTGCACGGAAGGTGCTGCTGGAAACCGGCGGTATGGCCTATCCCCTTGTCACGGATGTGGGAAGGAGCCTGCTCCTGAAAAAGATATTGCATCGATGCCAGACGGAATTGAAGATCTTCCAGCGTGCGGCGAAACAGAGGGGCTTCAGCCGCTCTCTGGCAGAAGCCATCCAGGAAATGAAAAGCTATGGGATGGATGCATCACGTCTCTCGGAAGCGGCAGAAAAGACAGAGGATTTCCAGCTTCAAGGAAAACTGCAGGACCTGTCCATCCTCATGGAAGATTTTCATGTGGCAATGAAGGGCCGCTACAATGACAACGAAGATGTGATGGATGCCTTGGTTCGCCGTCTGCCAGGGGCAGAATTCTTAAAGGGCGCGGAAGTATGGGTGGACGGGTTCATCTTTTTCAATCCGCAGGAAAGGAAAGTTCTGGAAGGGCTTATGCATCTGGGCTGCCAGATGCATGTGTCCCTGGCCATGGACCCTGAGGTGCAGTCTTCGGAGAATCTGCGACAGACAGGCATCTTTCACCGTTCCTGGGAGACGATGAAGGCATTGGAAGCGATGGCGGAGGGATTGTCGATTCCCTGCAAGGTCCGTCCGATGACGGGGTTTCATCGTGGCAGGAAGGAAAGCCTTTGCCAGGTGGAACAGAACCTGTTTCGTTTTCCCGTCGCTTCGTCAAAGGCAGGGGAATGCGTTTCCATTGCAGAAGCGGCAGTACGCCGCCTGGAGGTGGATGCTGCAGTATCGGATATGCTGCGGCTTTGCAGGAAGCAGGGCTTTTGCTATCGGGATATCGGTGTGCTTCTCCGTGAGGATGCCTATGGGAGCCTTCTGGATTTTGCTCTGGAGGAGCATGGCATCCCCTTTTTCCGTGACAGCAAGCGCAGTGCGGCACATCATCCCTTGGCGGAACTGGTGCGTTCCTCCTTTGAGGCACTCAGGGGCTGGCGGTACGAGCCCGTCTTCCGTTGCCTTCGGACAGGATTCTTCCCGGTGACCTGGGATCAGATGGACCGATTGGAGAACTATGTATTGGAATTCGGCATCCGAGGAAGCAAACGATGGCTTATGGAAGAAGATTGGAACTGGCATCGGCGTTCCTTGGATGATGTTTCCGGGCAGATCGGGGAGAATACTGCCGAGATATTGCTGGAGGTGAACTTTGTCAGACGGCAGGCGGCAGCACCTCTGGCCGCTTTTGGGAAATCGTTGAAGACGGCAAAAACTGTGGAAGAGATTACCCTGTCGCTCTATGAATTCCTGTTGGAACTCAAGGTTCCGGAGCGTTTGGAGGAATGGGCAGAGCGGGCGGAAGAACATGGGCGGCTGGACGCTGCCATGGAGCATCGGAAAATCTGGGACGATGTCATGGAACTGATGGATCAGATCGTAGAAATCAGCGGCGGGGAACGCATGACATTGGGCGAGTATGCGGAAATCCTGGCGGAGGGTCTGGAAACCCTGCAGATGTCCCTGGTTCCTCCCGGACTGGACCAGGTTTCAGTGGCGGCTTTTGACCAGAACAGCCTGGGAAACAGCAGAGCCATTTACATCCTCGGGGCAAATGAAGGTGTTATGCCGAGACGCAGCAGGGAAAAGGGACTGTTTACCGATGCGGAGAGACTTCATCTTGCAGAGGCGGGGGTGGAGATTTCCTCCGGGGCCATGGAGGGAAGCCTGGCAGAGAAGTATCTGCTTTATCGCGGCTTTACGGAGGCCAGGGATTATCTTTGGGTATCCTATTCCATGGCGGATGCGGCAGGAAAAGGCCTTGCGCCATCTTCTCTGGTGGGAAGGCTGCGGGCCATGCTCCCGGAGGCGGAACATATTTTTCTTCCCTTGGAAACCCTGGCTTTCATGGAAACGGACAGGGGAGAGAGAAAGTTGGGCCGCATGGCCGCGTTGCGTCTCTCTGATGGTCGCCATGCCCTGTCCGGGCTGGTACAGGCCTTGCGAAAGCGGCGGGATGGACAGGAAATGGAGGAATGGTGGCGTGATGCCTATAACTGGGTCTTGGAGGAGGATTCCCTGTGCGGGGCGAGGAAAACGGCCTTGAAAGGGCTTTTTGCCGAGTCAGGAAAGGAAAAACTCCCTGCCTTCCTGGCGGAGCAGATCTTTGCGCCCAACCGCCGTCTGCGGGGAAGCGTCACCCGCTTTGAATGCTACCATAGCTGTCCCTTCCAGCATTTCGCCCGGTATGGTTTGAAACTCAAGGAACGGCAGGAATATCGGTTTCAGGCCATGGATCTCGGAACACTTCTTCACAGTGCCCTGCGGGAATTTGGGGAAAATCTCAAGGCATCCGGCCGCCGCTGGAAGGATATTGGGGAAGAGGAATGCCATGCCATGTGCACAGAGATCCTGGAGAGACTGATGTCCCGTCTCAGGAATGAGCTCCTGATGAGCACGGCGCAGTACAGGCATCAGCAGGAACGTATCCAGCTTCTGACGGAGCGAAGCATCCGTCGTATCGTTGCGCTGGATGCTGTGAGCCAGTTCCATCCGGAGGTCTATGAGTGTTCCTTTGGGAGAGGAAATGGGGCAGCACCCTTGTCCTATCGTCTGAAAAATGGTGTACGGGTTGAGGTGATGGGCCAGATTGACCGCATGGACCTTGACGAGAACGGCAGGTACTTTCTCATCATTGATTACAAAACAGGAAGCAGCGCTGTGAATCTTCTGGAGGTTTACTATGGGCTTCGCATGCAGCTATTGACCTATCTTCTGGTGGCAAGAAACCTCTTGGCAAAGCCTGGGGAGGAAGAAATGATTCCTGCGGGGATGCTCTATTTCTTCCTGAAATATCCCATGTGTACATTTGATGCAAAGGTTGAGGCATCGCAAGCCAGAAAGGAAATCGGGAAACTCCTGAAGATGCCCGGCTGGGTTCTGGCGGATGAGGAGGTCATTCGCGCAATTGACAGTAGCCAGGAATTCATCAAGGTGAGGCTTACGAAGAACGGAATCAATGCCTCGGACATGTCCAGGGTGAAAACGGCAGAGGAATTCTCCATTCTGTTGGATTATATTGATTATCTGTTGGCCGAGACGGGAAAGGATATCCTTTCGGGGGATATCGCGCCGAATCCCTATCAGATAGGGGACAGGATGCCCTGCACTTTCTGCCCCTATCAGGTGGTCTGCGGTTTCGATCTGCAGAAGGAAGGCGTTCGGTACAGGAAATTGGAGAAGCATGGGGATGACGAATGGATGGAGGCCATGAAATCGGCAAGGAAAGGCGGTGGGAAACATGGCGTGGACGGAAAGCCAAAGACTGGCCATTGAGACCAGGGACAGGAATCTTTTGGTGGCTGCCGCTGCAGGTTCCGGCAAGACAGCAGTTCTGGTGGAGCGAATCATCCGGCAGATTCTGGATGGGGAATGCGATGTGGACCGTTTGCTGGTTGTGACCTTTACCCATGCGGCGGCAGAGGAGATGCGCATGCGCATCGAGGCCGCCTTGCGGAAGCAATTGGAGCAGATGATGGACGGGGAAAGACAGGAGCGTCTGGAAAGGCAGTTGATCCTGCTTTCCGGCGCCTCGATATCGACACTGCATTCCTTTTGCCAGACGGTGATTCGGCAAAATTTTTCCGCGCTGGATCTGGACCCGGAGTTCCGCCTGGCGGGAGAACAGGAACTTCAGCTGATGAAACAGGATGTCCTGGTGGAACTTTTTGAGGAGGAATACGAAAAGGGGAGAGAGGAGTTTCTTCACTTTGTCGATGCCTTTGGCGGGGATGAGCGCGGGGATGAGAAGCTCCATGGGCTTGTACTCCGGTTATATCATTATGCGCAAAGCCAGCCTTTCCCCAAAACATGGCTGAAATCCCTGTCGGCAGGCTTGGATTTGCCCGAAAATGCAAGTCTGGCCGATACCCCATGGTACGGCATCCTTCAACAAACGATGCAGAGGGAACTGGATGGGGCCCTTGAGGAAGCAGGGCAGGCATTGGAAGCCCTTGAAGAATTGGGAGCCGAGCCCTATGCTGAAACCGTGAAATCCGATAGGGCAGTGATTCAATCCCTGCGTCGGGCATTGGAGATGGATTCCTGGGATGCCATACAAAAAGCATTTTCTTCCGTGTCTTTTGAGAGGCTCAAAAGTTTGCGTGGCGCGGATGAAGAAGTGAAGGAAGCTGCGTCCTTGGCAGTGAAGAAACCGCGAGAGCATTACAAGAAGATGGTTTCCGACATGCAGAAGAAGTATTTTCAGGAGACAGAGGCGGAGCAGATCGAGGACATGCGGGCCTCGTCAAAGGATATCGCAGAGCTTTGCTTCCTGACGGAAAATTTTGCGACAGCCTTTGCTGCTGCAAAGCACAGGAAATCCATTGCGGATTTCAATGACCTGGAACATTTTGCATTGCAGATCCTTTGCGAGGATGGAACGGGGGAAGATAAACTGGTCCCGTCTGCATTCGCAAAGGCATTGCAAAGGCATTTTCAGGCAGTCATGGTGGATGAGTACCAGGACATCAATGGGGTGCAGGAATCCATCCTTTCCCTGCTGGCAAGCCCTGAGAAGCCAAATCTTTTTTGCGTGGGAGATGTGAAGCAGAGCATCTACCGCTTTCGTCTGGCAGATCCGACGCTGTTCTTAAAGAAATATCGGGAATATCCGAAACTGGGAAAAGAATACGCGCGAATTGACCTCTCCCAGAATTTCCGCAGCCGCCCGGAAATCCTTTCCGCCATCAATTTCGTTTTTGCCCAGGTGATGTCGGAAGGGGCCATGGAACTTGCATATGATGAGGCAGCAGCATTGCATCCGGGGGCGGAATATCCGCCTTGCGATGGAAGATGCCTGAAGGGACCTGCGGAGCTTCATGTCATTTTCGATGAGGCGGCGGAAGAGGCATCTTCAAACGATGAGGCAGTGGAGCAAAAGGGGGAGGAAGGGCCAAAGGGCCTGGAACGGGAAGCCATGCTGATTGCCCGTCGGCTCTGGGCGTTGATGGAAGAAAGGTGTCAGGTGTTTGACAAGGAACGCCGGGAGTATCGTTCCCTGCGCTGGCAGGATATCGTCATATTGCTTAGTTCCGTCAGAGGCAAGGCGGACAAGGTCCTGGAGGTGCTGCGCCAAAATGGGATTCCGGCCTATGCCGAGGTGGATGCAGGCTATTTTGAAAGACAGGAAGTGCGCGTGATGCTGGCGCTCCTGTCCGTACTGCACAATGCCAGGCAGGATGTCCCATTGGCGGCGGTGCTGGTTTCCCCCATAGGGAATCTGGAGTTTGCGGAGCTGGCACAGCTTCGTCTGATTGCAGAGGATGATGATCTTTACGGGGCTCTTCTGAAGGCCGTTGCGCCGGATTCCTCCGCAGACCGGAAGACTGCCGAAAAAATTTCCCTGTTTCTGGAACGCCTTTCCCGTTGGCGGATGCTCTCCAGGGAACTCAGTGTGCCGGAGCTCATTTGGCAGCTCTATCGGGATACCGGCTATTATGATTATGTGGGCGGGCTTCCAGAAGGCACGTTGCGGCAGGCGAATCTGCGCATGCTGGTGGATCGGGCAGCGGAATATGAGGCGACGGATTTCAGGGGCCTGTTTCGCTTCCTGCGCTTTGTGGAACGCATGCGGGATATGGATACGGATCTCGCGGTGGCGCGTACCCTGAGTGAAAAGGAAGATGTGGTTCGCATCATGAGCATACACAAGAGCAAGGGGCTGGAGTTTCCTGTGGTCATTCTTGCGAACATGGGAAAGAAGTTCAATCTTCAGGATGCCTCCGAGACACTTCTCATGCATCGGGAATTGGGATTGGGCCCCTACCTTGTGAACAGGGAAGAGGCCTTTCGTTATCCAACCTTTGCCCGGCGGGCAATCGCGGCAAAGATCCTTCAGGAGCATAAGGCAGAGGAACTCCGGGTGCTCTATGTGGCAATGACAAGGGCAAGGGAGAAGCTCATTCTCGTCGGGACAGTTGCAAATGAAAAGAAATTACGGGAAAAGGCGCTGCGCTGGTCCTCCCATGCAAAGAAAACCTGCATTTCCTTGCCGGAATATGCGTCCTTTGCGGCGGAATCCTTTTTGGATTGGGTTGGCATGGCGGTGACAAGGCATGCGGATGGAGCTGCCCTCAGGGAAAAAGCGGAAGTTTCCTCTTCTCCGACGGCTTTTCTTGACTATGAGGATGATTCCCGATGGGAAGTGCATTTGACTGCTGCTTCTGATATACAGGCAAGAGAGATGCAGTGTTCCAAGGAGGATGAGATTCTGGCAGCCGTTGCGAAGGGAGAGCCTCTTTCGGATTCCCCGAAAAAGGAAGCCGTGCGTCAGCTTCTCAATTGGCATTATGATATGCGGGGTTTGGGGATGGTTCCTGCAAAACTTTCCGTCACGGAAATCAAGCGTCGCTTTTCGGAGCAGGAACAGGAAAGCAGGCATTTGCAGCAAGGCAGGCCCGCCGAAGAGTGGCGGTGCCCGAATTTCCTGCAGGGAAAAAAAGGCTTTACGGGCATGGAGTATGGGACGCTCATGCACAGTGTCATGCAGCATATCGACTACAGGAGAGATGTGAGCTACAGCAGCATCAAAAACCAGCTGGAGGAAATGGTGGAGGCGGAGCTCCTGCTCCCGGAGCATATGAAAGCCATCCGCATCAAGAATGTCCAGTCCTTTTTCCAATCCACCCTTGGGCAGCGCTTGCGGAAATCCCTCCGGGCATGGCGGGAGCTTTCCTTCAGCCGCATGCTTCCGGCACATCGGTTTTATAAAGAGGTTCAGGGAGAGGAAGATCTTTTTGTCCAGGGTGTGATCGACCTGCTCTTTGAGGAGGCGGATGGAAGTCTTGTTCTCGTGGATTACAAGACGGACAAGGATACGTCACCTGACAGGGTGCGAAGTGCCTATCGCATCCAGATGGACATCTACAGCCGGGCAGTGTCGGATATCCTGGGACATTCCGTCAAGGAGCGGTATCTTTACATGCTCCATGATGGAAGTGTGGTGGATATGGGATGATGGAACAAAAAGTTGCGGAAAAAGAGGATTTTTGTTTTTGACAACGAAATATGAGAGTAAGAGATGATGGGCCGATAAGTTCGATGGGAGGTAATGTCATGGGCAAGATAAAGAAGATTCTCGTTCCTGTGGACGGCTCTGTCAATGGTTGCAAGGCAGTGGACGAGGCAATTTTTTTGGCACAGAAATGCAAGGCGGAGATGGACTTTGTCTACGTTGCAAGCAACATCAACAAGGACATCCCCAGCCATATCGTGTTTGACCGCATCTGGGAAAAGCTCCCGGAGGACATCAAGGCGGCAAAACATGTGGAGACAGGCAACATCCCGAAGGCAATCCTGAGGGTGGCCGAATCGGAGAAGAGCGATATGATTATCATGGGAAGCCGCGGATTGGGGCTTTTTAAGGGGGCGCTCATCGGCAGCGTCAGCCAGAAAGTTGTTGAGGAATCCTCCATTCCTGTCATGGTCATCAAGTAAAAAGAACTCCCTGCCGGGCATCCTTGGTGCCTGGCAGGGAGCTTTGTGTCAATCTTCTTCTTTGCTGAGCCAGCGGGATTTGGCAATTGCCTGTTTCATCTGCAGGCGGTCCTGGTAGATGTCCTGGATGACCAGCTTGCAAATGGTAATGATGGGAACTGCCAGGAACATGCCGGCAGCCCCCAGAAGCTCTCCGCCGAGGATGATGCCAAGAATGATGGCGATGGGGTGAAGGTTCAGGGATTTGCCGATGAGGTTCGGATAGACAACATTATGGTTGAACTGGGTCAATACCAGGTAAAATCCTGCCGTCTGCAAGGCGATGAGGAACGAAGAGGTTGTCGTCAGAAGGACGCCGAAGGCAGAGGCCACGGTGGGACCGAGGACAGGAATGAACTCTGCAATGCTGGATACCACGGCAAAAACGGAAGCGTAGGGGAGACCTCTCAGGTGATAATAGGTGAAGACGATGATTCCGGTGATGCAGCAGATGACCAGCTGGCTGAGTATGTAGACGCGAAGCGCCTTAAGGATGCGGTCAAAGAGGTTTATCACGCGGTTGTAGCTGCTGTGCGGGAAAAGTCCTGCCAGGTATTTCTTGATATTGTCCCCATCCTCTAAAAGGTAAAAGGTGACGAAGAGGATGATGACAAGGTCGATGGCCTTATTGAACAGGGAGATGACAAGCCCAAGAGAGGATTTCAGGGCGGTTATGCTGGCGGTCATCAGTTCGGTCCAAATGGTGTCCAGTTCCTTGGCAAGGAACGAGGAATTTTCCACGATGGAAAGCTGATAGACTTTTGCTGCAATATTTGGGAAGTCTGTTACGAAGGTGGTAAAGGTAGGAAGAAAACTATTGGAGACCACGGCAAACAGCCCTAAAGAAAAGGCCAGAAAGCAAAGGAGGACGATTCCTGCAGCGAGTGCTCTTGGCATGCGCTGCCCCAGAAAATTCACTGGGGGCAGGAGAAGCAGCTGGAGCAGCAGGGAAATAAAGATGATGAATGCCAGGTTCGGCAGGAACCAAAACATTGAGATCATGAGCAGGGACGTAACGCCCAGCAGGATGGATGTTCGGTAGTTGCGCAAAAGCAAAGGATCCCCTCCTTTAGTTCTTTAATCCTTTATTATATAGTTTTGATGATATCGGCGATTATTATTATAACGCATAGTTCAAATTTTGCCAAAGGCAAAATACACTCAATGACGTTTCGACAGGCTTGTCCTGTCATAACGCATAGTTCAAATTTTGCCAAAGGCAAAATACACTCATCTCTTGTTATGGGGTGATTTCTATGATATAATAGCATGGAAGGCATGATATTTTAGTATATGCAGTCGAATGAGAGGAAATGGAGGGGTTTACATGAAATTCAGTTCGTTCAAAAAGGCGTTGCTTACCGGATTGGCAACCATTGCTGCAGCGGCAATGCTGGTAGGGTGTGGTGGTGATCAGGGGGCGCAGAAGCAGTTCCTGAACATCGCGACAGGCGGTACGGCGGGTACGTACTATCCTATCGGCGGTGCGTTTGCGGAAATCCTGAACAAGGAGATTCCGGGAATGAATGCCAGTGCCCAGAGCACAGGTGCTACTGTTGCCAATATCAACATGCTGAAGGAAGGCTCTGTTGATCTCGCCATTGTACAGAACGATATCACTTATTACGCTGTGAATGGTACCGAGATGTTCAAGGACAAGAAAGTGGATAATATCCGCGGCATTGCAACCTTGTATCCGGAAACCTGCCAGTTTGTGACTCTGGATTCCTCCGGAATCAAGTCTATTTCCGATCTCAAGGGCAAGCGCGTGGCAGTCGGTGCGGCCGGCAGCGGCGTTGAGGCCAATGTCCGCCAGATCCTTGCGGCTTATGGGATCGAGTACAGCGATATCGATGCGCAGTATCTCTCCTTTGCGGAGGGCGCCAATGCCCTGAAGGATGGAAATGTTGATGTTGCCTGCCTCACGGCTGGCTATCCGACGGCTTCCGTCCAGGATATCGCCTCCCAGCACAAGGTTCGCCTGTTGCCGGTGGACGGTGCCGCAGCGGATGCGCTGATCGCAAAGTATCCGTTCTATACGAAGACCACGGTTCCGGCAGGAACTTATGCAGGTTTTGACGAGGAAGTACCGACCGTTTCCGTTATGGCAATGCTGGTCTGCACGGACAAGGTGAGTGACAAGCTTGGCGGCGAGATCGCCAAGGCCATCTTCTCGAATCTTGACCGCCTCCAGGCGGCTCATTCCGTGGGCAAGCTCATCACGAAGGAAGGCGCTCTGAAGGGGATATCTCTCCCGATGAACAAGGGTGCAGAAGATTTCTTGAAAAAGTAATGTTTTTTTGGAAAGGACAGCGGGCGGTTGTGGAACCGCCCGCGTTTTTGAATTATGAAGAGGACATGGTTTCTTTCAATATATGCTCTTGCAGCGCTTCTTGCAATGTTCGGGTTCCTTTGGCAGCCTTGCTTTTTCATCTATGGGGATGGTTCCTGTGTTGCATCCGTGCCCTTGTTGAAAGACATGCCATTCTCCATTCATTTTATTCATTCGGTGCAGAAGACACCGGTGCTTGAGAATCTCGTGGCAAAGGCGGATGGAAGCGGCTTTGAGCTCATTTCGACAAAATACCAGTCCTTTGGCGTAGGGCTTCCCTTCATGGAATCGGAAGGAGAGTTCCGTGAGGAAGGGGATTATTATATCTTTGATCACATGAACCGATGGTTTCCGAAGCTGAGCCTGAGGACTGGCGTGGGGACGGAACTGACGGTTCAGGCGGAGGGAAGGGATTATCGTCTCTATGAGCAGTTCCCTCCGGGCACGAAGATTGATTTGTTCGTTGCGCCTTTTTACAAAAGATTTTTCTTTGGAACAGAGGTGGGACCATGAAAGAGAAAAAAGAACAGGATTTAGCACAAGAGGTGCTGAAAAAATACGATAATGAATCGGATACGATGGAATATACGGGAATCATGGCGAGAATCGTCTCGGCAATCGCGATCACCTTCTCGGTGTTCCAGCTTTATACAGCGATTTTCGGCATATTGGATGCCCAACTGCAGCGCGCGGTTCATTTAGGATTTGGCATGGCCCTTTCCTATCTGCTGTACCCGACGAGAAAGTCGTGGTCGCGCACGAAGATTCATCCATTGGATCTTCTGCTGGCAATCGTTGCGGCAGCTGCCCCGGCCTACATTGTCTGGGCTTATCAGGAACTGGTGATGCGTTCCGGGACAGTTACGAGCCTGGATCTCGTGGTGGGGGCTGTCGGCATCCTGACCGTGATTGAGGCCACCCGCCGGGTTGTGGGGATACCCATGGTGATTGTTGTGATCTGCTTCCTGGCGTATGCCTTTGCAGGTCCTTATATGCCGGGAATTCTGGCGCATCGGGGACTTACTGTGGAGCAGCTGGTCGGTCACCTTTATTTCACGACGGAGGGAATTTTCGGGATTCCTCTGGGCGTTTCCTCGACGTTTATTTTCCTGTTCATTCTTTTCGGCGCTTATCTGGAGTCCACGGGCCTCGGCAAGTTCTTCATCGACCTGGCGAATGCCGTGGCAGGATGGGCAAGCGGAGGACCCGCGAAGGTGGCGGTGCTTTCCAGCGGTCTCATGGGAACGGTGTCCGGCAGTTCCGTAGCAAATGTGGTGGGAACAGGTAGCCTGACCATTCCCATGATGAAAAAACTGGGGTATCATAAGGACTTCGCAGGGGCAGTGGAGGCTGCCGCATCCACAGGCGGCCAGCTCATGCCGCCGGTCATGGGAGCTGCGGCCTTCCTTATGGCAGAGTTTGTCGGCGTTCCCTATGTGGAGATCGTCAAGGCGGCCGTCATACCGGCACTGCTCTATTTCATCGGCGTCTGGCTGGGCGTTCATTTTGAGGCCAAGCGAAACAATCTGAAGGGCATTCCCCGGGAACAGCTTCCCAAACTTGGGACGATTCTGACGGAACGGGGACATTTGGCGTTGCCCCTCATTGTCATCGTCTATCTGCTCGTCTCCGGCTACACGCCCATGAGGGCAGCCCTCGTGGCGATTTTCCTCGCCATTTTCTGCTCGGCCTTGAGGAAATCCACGCGCATGAAGCCCATGGAAGTCATCAAGGGATTGGAAAATGGTGCCAGGAATGTCCTGGGCGTCCTGATTGCCTGTGCCTCCGCAGGCATCATCATCGGTGTCGTGACCAAGACCGGGGTAGGGCTCAAGCTCGCCTCCGGGCTTCTGGAACTTTCCGGCGGATTGCTGCTGCCGAGCATGTTCTTCACCATGGTGACGGCGATTGTCCTCGGCATGGGAGTGCCCACCACGGCGAACTATGTCATCACATCGACCATTGCGGCGCCTGCCCTTCTGCAGCTCGGCATTCCGATCCTGCAGGCCCATATGTTTGTCTTCTATTTCGGCATCATCGCCGATGTGACGCCTCCTGTGGCCCTGGCGGCCTATGCGGGCTCCGGAATCAGCGGGGGCAACGCGCTGAGGACAGGAGTCAATGCATCGAAATTGGCGATTGCGGCATTCATCATACCCTATATGTTTGTCCTGTCGCCGGAACTTTTGATGATCAGTCCGGATGTTTCTCATATTGTTGTGACCGTCCTGACGGCAATCATCGGCATGATAGCCCTGAGCTCGGCATTGATTGGCTATCTGGCGGCCAACTGTGCCATTTGGGAGAGGTTTGCGCTCATCGCAGCGGGGCTTATGATGATCAAGCCCGGCATTATGACGGATATTGCCGGTGTGGCGATTTTCGCGGTGATCCTGCTCTTGCAGACGAAACGGAAAAAGGCATAAAAAGAACCTGCTGTCGGCACAGTATTCCCGGCAGCAGGTTTTTTTGCCCTATTTTGCTTTGCTGGAGAGAATGTAGACGAGAATGGTGAGCAGGATGCCCAGCCCGCCGTAAAGAGGCCCTTTTTCTATGAAGGCGTAGATGGTGGCTCCCAGACAGAAAAGAACGGCAAAGAAGGTCTGCTTGGCATTTTCCTTGCGGTAGGCAAAGGTCTTGTAATCGATGCCGGTTGCTTTCTCGAAGCACTCCGGGCAGATGATGTGCTTTTCCCCCTGCTCGTCCTTATGGACGAGGGCTTCTTTTTCGGGAAGGTCACGGCCGCAGTCCGAACATTTCAACAATAGATATCACCCCTAGGTTTTGATATCTTCTATTCTAACGTAAAACCGTCGGGAGTTCCAGTCCTTCCTTGACACCAATGAAAAAAAACATTACAATAATAAAGTATACCTATGCTCGTGAGCAGGAAATTTTCCTGTTCATGGCATATGCAGGGACCGTAAAGGCTTTGCTTACGGTAATCTTAACGGTCTCAAATGACAGAATTGCGATGCATGAAAGCACAAACAATCAATAAGGGGGGTGAATCATCATCGAAACAGTATTGGTAGGAATTCTCGCAGTACTTTTCGGCGGCGCCGGCGGCTATGTTGCCCGCAAGCGGACAGCAGAGGCCCAGATCGGTTCTGCCGAGGAAGAAGCACGAAGAATCGTAGCAGACGCAGAAGAGAAGGGTGAAGCCAGGAAGAAAGAAGCCATGCTGGAAGCGAAGGAGGATATCCACCGCTTGCGGCAGGATCTTGACAAGGAAACCAAGGAGCGCAGGACTGAACTCCAGCGCCAGGAGCGCCGTGTTGTCCAGAAAGAGGAGAACCTGGATCGCAAATTGGATTCCCTGGAAAAGAAGGAGGAATCCCTTTCCCGGAAGGAAGCCAAGATTGACAGGACCCAGGCTTCGATTGATGAACTGCATGAGAAACAGAAGACGGAGCTTGAGAGGATTTCCAATCTGACGGTGGATGATGCAAAGTCCATGCTCATGGCGGAGGCCGAAGAGGAACTCAAGCATGAGAAGGCTCTGAAGATCAAGGAATACGAGCAGCAGACAAAGGATGAGGCCGACAAGAAGGCAAGGGATATCATTTCCCAGGCAATCCAGCGCTGCGCGGCGGATCATGTGGCGGAAACGACAGTTTCGGTTGTGGCTCTGCCAAACGATGAGATGAAAGGTCGTATTATCGGGCGCGAGGGGCGCAATATCCGTGCATTGGAAACCCTTACGGGAATCGATCTCATCATTGATGACACGCCGGAGGCCGTCATCCTGTCGGGATTCGACCCGGTGCGCCGGGAGATAGCCCGTATCGCATTGGAGAAGCTCATCACGGATGGACGCATCCATCCGGCGCGCATTGAGGAAATGGTGGAGAAGGCACGGCGTGAGGTTGACCAGCGAATCAAGGAGGCCGGCGAACAGGCGACCTTTGAGACAGGCGTCCATGGCATCCATCCGGAGCTCATCAAGCTCCTGGGACGCTTGCGTTATCGCACGAGCTATGGGCAGAATGTGCTGAACCATTCCATTGAGGTTTCGCATCTGGCGGGCATCATGGCGGCAGAACTTGGCGTGGATGTCACATTGGCAAAGCGCGGGGGACTTCTCCATGACATCGGCAAGGCCATCGACCATGAGGTCGAAGGCCCGCATGTCACCATTGGCGCGGATCTGGCACGCAAGTACCGTGAATCCAAGGAAGTTATCAATGCGATTGCTGCCCATCATGGCGATGAGGAGACGACTACCGTGGAAGCGGTTCTCGTCGCTGCGGCGGATGCTGTGTCTGCCGCAAGGCCGGGAGCGCGCCGCGAGAGCCTTGAGTCCTATCTCAAGAGGCTCAAGCGTCTGGAAGAGATTGCCGAGTCCTTTGACGGTGTGGAACGCTGCTTTGCCATACAGGCAGGCCGTGAGATCCGCGTCATGGTCAAGCCGGACAAGGTGGATGACGTGGCGGCTGTGGGTGTTGCCCATGATATCGTCAAGAAGATCGAGGACGAGCTGGAGTATCCCGGACAGATCAAGGCGACGATTATCCGTGAGACCCGTGTTGTCGATTATGCAAAATAATAAGAGATTGGAAGGAGAGGATGCTGCGGGTAGGTCCGCTGCATCCTTGTTTTATGGAACTACTGATTGATTCAGTGCTTCCTTGCATGAGGGTTTATGATCATGGTGAGTTTTAAAAAGAGGAAGCAAGTGAATTCCGATGGAATCCATCTGCTGGCATCAATTTTGGTATGTTTTTCGGAGATTACTACGATATCTTATGAACCGGATGACGAGAGCCTGAAGATTACATTTACATTGCAGAGGACTATGAACCAGGACAGCTTCGATGAGCTGGCACGGTTTCTGGCAGAGAGCATCCATACATATCATGCGCTGGAAGGATTTTTTGACAGTCGCGTGGATTTTTCCATGGAAACCCATGGGAAGCTCTCCTTCCTGCATATGACGCGGGATATCGGAACCATGTCCCGCGGGGAGCTTTCCCTGGTGGCGGCCATCATGAAGGAGCGGTTCGGGGCGGAACTGGTGGTGGACGGCCATGGGCGTGGCATGCTGGATCCCGATTTTGCTGCGGCCCAGGAGGAAACCCTTGACCGTATGTTGGGGAATCTTCGGGGAATCAGTCTTCCGGGACGTCTGGTTGGCGTTCGGGAAGGGGACCATGTAGTGGTATTTGATCGATGAATGAGGGGTATTGACTTTGAAAATCATGCTGGTGGGGGATGTGGTCGGCCATTCCGGGCGAAGGGTTTTTCGGGAGCATACCCGGGAATTGCGGAAGGACAAAGGAATCGATGTGGTCATCGTGAATGGCGAAAACTCCGCAGGCGGGAAAGGCATTACGAGGAAATCCCTGGATGAGCTGTACCATGCCGGTGCTGACATTGTCACATCGGGCAATCATGTCTGGGACAAGAAGGATGTGCTGGAATTCATCGACCAGGAACCCTTTCTTGTCCGTCCGGCAAATTACCCGGAGGGGGCTCCCGGCAAGGGGTACTGCATCTATCCCTTCAAGGCGAAGAATATCGGCGTCATCAATCTTTCGGGGCGTACCTTCATGCCGGCCCTGGACTGTCCCTTTCAAAAGGTGGAGCAGATTCTCAGGGAAATAGAAGGGAAATGCGATATCATTCTTCTGGATTTCCATGCCGAGGCCACTTCGGAGAAGCTGGCCATGGGATGGTATCTGGATGGACGTATTCATGGCCTTGTGGGAACCCATACCCATGTCCAGACTGCGGATGAGCGCATCCTGCCGAAGGGAACAGCCTATATCACTGATTTGGGGATGGTGGGACCCTGGAATTCCATTCTTGGAGTGAAGTCCGACATCATCCTGGAAAAATTCACGACCATGCGCCCTGTGCGCTTTGATGTGGCAGAGGGGCCCGGGGTTTATTCGGCGATTCTTGTAGAGATAGAGGATGCGGATAACAAGGTGGTCGGAGTGGAACGGATTCTCATCAAAGAGTGAGGAGATACTTAATTTTTTTTGTCAAGAAGGAATTTTCTTACTTGTGAAGAATATCTCCATATGATATATGTTGCAATTGACACACTAATTTTCCAGACTCGAAGAGAGGACGTGCTAAGCATGGAGATATTGAAAGTATCTGCAAAGTCGAACCCGAATTCCGTGGCAGGGGCTTTGGCGGGCGTGCTCCGGGAGAACGGCAGTGCTGAGATGCAGGCCATCGGTGCGGGGGCGCTCAACCAGGCAGTCAAGGCTGTGGCCATTGCCCGCGGTTTTGTGGCTCCTCATGGGGTGGATCTCATTTGCATACCGGCGTTCACTGACATCAAGATTGAGGGCGAGGAACGCACGGCAATCAAGCTGATCGTGGAGCCTCGTTGATTTCTGCTATAGGAGTGGGACGGCATGCCAAGTGACTTGCACATGCATACGACCTTCTCGGACGGGAAGTTGACACCCGAGGAGCTCATAGCTGCCGCAAAGGCAGCAAACCTGAAATACATTTCGATTACAGACCATGATACCGTAGAGGGAATTGGTCACCTTTACGAGAATGGATTTTATCCTGCACGTGGGATCCATATCATTCCAGGGATAGAGTTCAGCGCGCATCATCCCTTGCGGGACATTCATATTCTGGGATACAATGTGGATATTTACCAGAGCACCCTGGCAGACAAGCTCAATGATGTGACAGAGGCACGTTGGACCAGGTTCAGCGAGATGGTGGAGAAGCTTCGGGAGCAAGGGTACGACATCAACGAGACCGATGTTCTGACTCTGGCAGGAACCAGCCGGGCCATCAGCCGCTCCCATGTTGCACGGGTGCTGGTGAAGAAAGGGTACTTCCCCACGGTCCGGGAGGCATTCAATGCCGTGCTGGAGAAAGGAAAGTCCTGCTATGTGCCCCATTATCGTCTGGAAGCAGAGGAGATCATCGATATCATCAAGCAGGCTGGGGGCATTCCTGTTCTTGCGCATCCGAAGCTCATCCATGACGATGAGATTGTCGAAGATCTATGCCACAAGGGAATCGAGGGTCTGGAGGTATTTTACCCGCAGCACGATGCCTCTGATGAGGAACGCTACATGGCCATGGCAGAGAAGTATCATCTGCTGGTGACAGGGGGCTCGGACTTTCATGGATTTCCAACGCGGCAGCCTACGGAACTTGGGGTGTTCACGATAGAAGATCGATGGGCGGAACAGATTTATCGTCCGGAAGACTGACTAGAATGACAGACGAGAGAGGTATTCAAGATGGATGTTATTGCATTGGTTGGTCCCAGCGGAACAGGGAAGAGCCATCGCGCTCTCATGGTGGCACATCAGCAGAATGCGGATGCCATCATTGACGATGGCATCCTCATCAAGGATGGCAAGATTATTGCGGGACATTCCGCGAAGACGGAAAAGAGCAAGATTATGGCAGTCAGGCGGGCAATCTTTGTCCTGCCCGGGCATGCGGAAGAGGTCAGGAAGGCCATTCAGGAAGTTCGGCCCCATCGCATGCTCATTCTTGGCACCTCGGAGAACATGGTGCACAAGATCACCAAGATACTGAAACTGCCGTCCATTGCAAAGATCATACGCATCGAGGATATTGCAAGCAAGGCGGAGATGGAGCAGGCCCAGGTTGCCCGTCTGAAGGAAGGAAAACACATCGTTCCTGTTCCGACGATTGAGCTGAAACCGCATTTTTCAGGGTATCTCATCGATCCCCTGCAGTCCCTTTTCAAACGCTCGCCCAGGAAGCGGCGCAAACTTGGGGAGAAGTCCATTGTCAGGCCGGTGTTCAGCTACTATGGCAAACTGGTGATTGATGACTCTGCCATCAAGGCCATTGTGGCCAGCGTGGTGAAGGCGAAGGAATTCGTGAAGAAGGTTGCTCATATCCATGTCAATCATCTCCGGAGTGGGGAAGAGGATCAGGGCATCAAGATTTCCTGCGAAATTGTCCTGTCCTACGGGAACCATCTTCCCACCCTGCTCGCCCAGACCCAGCGGAGGGTCCGGGAGGCTGTGGAGTTCATGACGGGCATGGTGGTTCATGAAATCAATATCATGGTGAAGGCGCTCTATGTGGAGGCGTAAGATAAACGGCTGGATTTCCAGCCGTTTTCTTGTAGGGGGAGGAAATTATGCTGCAAGTATATACGGGAAACGGGAAAGGAAAGACAACAGCGGCCATCGGGCTTGCCATTCGCGCATTGGGTGCAGGGAAGCGGGTCTATATCATGCAGTTCATGAAGAGCCTTGCCTACAGCGAGCAGGAGGTCCTGAAGGGCTTTGCGCCGCAGCTTTACCTGGAAACCTCGGGGAAGCCCTTTTTTATTGCAGAAGAGGGGATGCTCACGGAGGAGGAGAGGAAGGAATGGGGGAAGGATGTGGTTGTTTTTCCCAAGGGAAATCCCCCTGCCGATTATGTGCGCCTCATGGAAAATGGCCTGCAAAGAGCAGAGCAGGAAGCGCTGGAAGGGAAGTATGACATCATAATTTTAGATGAAATCAATGTGGCACTGGCTTTTGATCTTATATCCAGGGCAGCCCTGGAGGAGGTGCTGGAAAAGACCCCGCCCGATGCAGAGGTTGTCTGCACGGGGCGAAAGGCGCCAAAGTGGCTGGTGGACCGTGCCGATCTCGTGACAGACATGCGTGAGGTCAGGCATTATTACCAAAGAGGAATACTCGCCCGCAGGGGAATCGAGAATTGATGAAGGATTTGGAGGGCTATAGGTCGAATCATCTAAAGTGTGTTGAGAAATGGCCGCTGTAGTGCGCTGGTGGAGTTTTTCGACATGCCCAAATAAATCAAACTAAGGATGTGTCAATATGCGAAAGATGCATACCCCTGCCAAATTTGCCACTCTATTGGGGGCGTTGCTGTTTTTGGTCGCCTCTATCGGTCTGGCCGAGGTCAAGATGTACACAGGCGTGGGGACTTGTGTTCTGGGGGATCTGGGGACGCCGGAGCAGGCGAAGAATCTGGCGAAGGAAAAGGCGATGCAGAACGCCAAGGAACAGGCTGGGGTGTTTCTGGCCAGTTATTCTCGTGCGACAAATACCCATCTTTCCGACAATGAGATTTCAGCAATCACCACCAACATCATCAGTCTCGTGGGAGAAGTCAAATATGAACAGACCTCGGGAGAACTCAATGGCCAGCCCGCGATTGTCTACACGGCAACACTTCAGGCAAAGGTTGATACGGACGGTATCAAAGAGTGGCTAATGTATGATGAAAAAGAAAAGGCGGCTATTGTTCGGCAGAATGAAGAGATCCAAAACGATCTAAGAAACAGCATCAATGAACTGGAACAACTGACGCAGCAATACGATAAAGCAGAGTCCAGGCAGGAAAAAGAAGAAATTCGGCGTGAGTTCAACGATGTTGGTAAAAAGCTGTTGGCCAGTCAAAAAATTGATGAAGGAAATGTTCTTTATTACAAAGGCGACTATAATAGAGCCATCCAGCTCTGGAATGAAGCTTTGGCCATTAATCCTAAGTTGGTTGAAGCGTACAACAATCGTGGCAATGCTTATAGCAATAAAGGCGAGTATGACCGTGCCATAGCTGACTATAGCCAGGCGCTGGCTATCAATCCGAACTTAGTTGAGGTGTACAACAATCGTGGCAATGCTTATGAGGAAAAAGGTGACTATGACCGAGCCATAACTGACTACAACCAGGCACTGGCCATCCAACCTGAATATGCCAATGCGTATAACAATCGCGGCAATGCTTATCAGTACAAAGGCGACTACGATCGAGCCATAGCTGACTACAACCAGGCATTGGCCATCCATCCGGAATATGCCGATGCGTATTACAATCGTGGCCGTGCTTATGCCGAAAAAGGTGACTATGACCGAGCCATAGCCGACTTTACGCAAGCCTTGGCCATCCATCCGAAATATGCCCATGCGTATTACTATCGTGGCTATTTTTATTATCGCAAAGGCGAGTATGACCGCGCTATTGCCGATTGGAGGAAGTATTTGGAGTTTCATCCGGATGATGAAGATATAAAAAATAATATTCAAATTCTCGAACGAAAAAAGCATGAAAAAAGGATGTGTTAAGAGATGCATAAAGTGTATTGCACTGCCAGAATGGTTGCCCTGCTGGGCAGTATCCTGATCATCATCGCCTCCATCGGTCTGGCCGAGGTCAAGATGTACACAGGCGTGGGAACCTGTGTCCTTGGAGATCTCGGTACACCGGAACAAGCGAAAAACCTGGCGAAGGAAAAGGCGATGCAGAACGCCAAGGAACAGGCTGGGGTATTTCTGGCAAGCTATTCCCGTGCGACAAATACTCATTTGTCCGACAATGAAATCTCAGCTATCACCAATAATATCATCAACCTGGTGGGAGAGGTCAAGTATCAGCAGACACCGGGAGAAGTCAATGGCCAGCCTGCGATTGTCTACACAGCAACGATTCAGGCCAATATTGACACAGATGGTATCAAAGAGTGGCTGATGCGTGATGGAAAAAGCAAGGAGACCATTGTTCGGCAGAATGAAGAGGTCCAAAACAGCATAAGAAGCAATATCAACGAACTGGATCAGCTGACGCAGCAATATGACAAAGCGGGATCTCAGCAGGAAAAGGAAATGATTCGGCGTGAATTCAATGATGCCGATAAAAAATTGTTGGCCAGTCAAAAACTTGAGGCAGGAAATGTCCTTTATTATAAAGGAGACTATGATGGCGCCATCCGGCTTTGGAATGAAGCCTTGGCCATCAATCCTGAATATGCTGTTGCATATAGCAATCGCGGTGTTGCTTATGGCGACAAAGGCGACTATGACCGAGCCATAGCCGACTATAGTCAGGCACTGGCCATCGATCCGAAATATGCCGATGCATATAACAATCGTGGTGTTGCATATTATAACAAGGGCAACTATGACCGAGCCATAGCCGACTTTACACAAGCATTGGCCATCGATCCGAAATATGCTATTGCGTATAACAATCGTGGCAATGCTTATGACGACAAAGGCGACTATAACCGAGCCATAGCCGACTACAGTCAGGCACTTACTATCAATCCTAAGTTGGCCGAGGCGTATAACAATCGTGGCACTATTTATTATGAAAGTGGGTACTACGACCACGCCATAGCCGATTTTACGCAAGCATTGGCCATCAATCCTAAACTTGCCCAGGCATATTACAATCGTGGCAATGCCTATGATGACAAGGGCGAGTATGACCGCGCCATAGCCGATTACAGCCAGGCACTGGCTATTAATCCTGAGTCAGCTCTGGCGTATCTTAGTCGCGGTATTGCTTATGCTGACAAAGACGATTATGACCGTGCCATAGTCGACTTTACGCAAGCATTGACCATCAATCCCAAGTTAGCCCAGGCATATCTTAATCGCGGCGTTGCGTTTAGTCACAAAGGTGACTATGACCGTGCCATAGCCAATTATAACCAGGCACTGGCTATCGATCCGAAATATGCCAATGTGTATTATAATCGCGGCAATGCTTATTATAACAAGGGAATCTATGACAAAGCCATTGCAAATTGGAGGATGTATTTGGAGTTTTATCCGGATGATGAAGACGCAAAACGCAATATCCAAATCGCCGAGCGAGAAATGCGTGGCAGGTAATATAACATGACAGAAAACCGTCCTCTACATATGGGGACGGTTTTTTTCCACATTCTTATTGACATTTATATCGTAATAATATAATATATAGATATAAACTTCAAAAAGCTCTGTGCGGGAGGTGAGGAATGATTGATAAAGGACAGAAAGGCGATGGAGGAGGCGGCGGAAATGCTCAAGGCCATCGCTCATCCCGTGCGCCTTTGCATGGTGCGGAGGCTTTGGCGGGTGGGGGAGTGCAATGTGACCTGCATGCAGGAATGCATGGATATGCCGCAGTCCACGATATCCCAACAGCTGGGGAAGCTCCGGCAGGCCGGAATCATTGAGGGGGAGCGCCAGGGACTGGAAGTCCGGTATTCCCTGAAGGATGACAGGGTCAGGAAAATTCTGGAAATTTTATTTGAGAAGCAAGAGTGTGAAGGAGGAAATTCAAAATGAAACCACAAGTGATTACTAAGGACAATTTCGATGCAGAGGTTCTGAAGGCGGAAGGCACCGTGCTGATTGATTTCTGGGCATCCTGGTGCGGGCCTTGCCGCATGCTTTCCCCGATTGTGGATGAGGTAGCGGAGGCACATCCTGATCTCAAGGTCGGCAAGATCAACATCGATGAGGAGCCGGAACTCGCAGAGCGGTTTAGTGTCATGTCGATTCCCACGCTCATGGTCTTCCGTAACGGTGAGAAGATCAAGGATTCCGTGGGAGTGGTTCCAAAGGAGCAGATCGAAGCGCTTCTTGCATAATCCGGGGAGATGATGGATATGGCAAAGGTATTGGTTTTGGGGGCAGGGCCGGCGGGCATTTCGGCGGCCTTGTATGCCCGGCGCGGTGGTGCCGGGGTCCTGGTCATTCACAGGGGAACAGGCACAGGTGCCCTGGGCAAAGCCGAGATGGTACAGAATTATTACGGACTGGAGCAGGCTGTCCCGGGAGCGGAATTGGAGCGCAGGGGAATCGCGGGCGCAGTGGCTCTGGGCATTTCCGTGGTGGAAGATGAGATCCTGGCTCTTGAGTACAGCGATGATTTTCAGGGATTTCGTGCAGTCTCCTCCCAAAAGGTCTATGAGGCAGACAGCATTGTCATCGCGGCAGGCGCTGCGCGCAAGGCACCGAAAATTCCGGGCCTTCGGGAGCTTGAGGGGCATGGCGTGAGTTACTGCGCCGTTTGTGACGGCTTCTTTTATCGGGGAAAGACCGCAGGGGTATTGGGCAGCAGGGAATATGCCGTTCATGAGGCGGAAGCCTTGCTGCCCCATGCGGCTGAGGTGCTGCTGTTCACACAGGGGGAAGATGCGCCGCCGAACCTGCCGGAGAAGGTAGTCGTGTATAAATCCCCTGTGACTGCCCTGGAAGGAACGGACCGGCTCACAGGCGTTCTTCTGGAAAGCGGGGAGCATATAGCAATAGACGGGCTGTTCGTGGCGGTAGGAACCGCATCCGGCAACGAACTGGCGCGGAAACTCGGCGTGATGCTGGACGGGCAGAACATCAAGGCAGGCGAGCATATGGAAACAAATGTGCCGGGCGTATTTGCTGCCGGTGACTGCACGGGAGGCCTGCTGCAGATTTCAAAGGCCGTGTATCAGGGTGCAGAAGCGGGCCTGTCTGCCGTGAAGTTCCTGCGGGAACGCGGACAGGCTGCGAAGAAATAGACAAAATTATAACGCATTGTTCAAATACAAGAAAGACTACATGATACGATGAGGGGGAACAGCATCAACATGGACAATCAGATACATAACGCCATCGTGAGCTTTATATGGAGCATTGCCGATGATTGCCTACGGGATGTGTATGTTCGGGGAAAATACCGGGATGTCATCCTGCCCATGACGGTCATCCGCCGTTTGGATGTTCTTTTGGAGGACACGAAAGATGCTGTGCTGGACATGAAGAAACGGCTTACCGAAGCAAAGATTGACAACCAGTACCCGGCGCTGTGTAATGCGGCAGGGCAAGCCTTTTGCAATGCTTCCCCCTTCCGGCTGCGTGACCTCATCAGCAGACCAACCAAGCAGAAACTCAAGGCTGACTTCGAGGCATATCTTGATGGATTTTCTCCCAATGTACAGGAGATTCTGGACAAATTCAAATTCCGCAACCAGATTGACACCATGATTGAAGCAGACATCTTGGGCGCGGTCATCGAGAAATTCATCTCGCCGGACATCAACCTCAGCCCGAACCCCATCTACAAGGACGAGGAAAAGACCATGCTCCGCTTGCCGGGTCTGGATAATCACGGTATGGGAACCATCTTCGAGAAACTCATTCGCCGTTTCAACGAGGAAAACAACGAGGAAGCAGGGGAACACTGGACACCCCGCGACGTGGTGGAACTTATGGCCGGCCTTGTATTTCTCCCCGTGTCGGATAAAATCACCGATGCCACCTATTCCTGCTATGACAAAAGGGTAGCATATTTGATACAAGCAAATGACAAAGAAAAATCCTCGCAGTCCCTTGATATATGGGCTTGCGAGGCTTTGCAGGATTATGGAGCAGTAGCATAAAAGGTTGCTTGCCGCATAAATGAGACGGATTATCGCAGTTGGTTTTCTTGATGGTCGCAAATTTAAAATTTCCCGTTTGCAGGGTACGGCTTTCCCGTTTGTATGGTTTCAAATTATCGAGGACGGCAGTAATTGCATAGATTTTAAACCCCAGTAATAAAGGGCTTTACGAGAAACGACTACTCGGAAATGCCCTTTGATTTTGCCTGTATTTAGTGATTTATTGGCTGTTCGGGGAGAGCGGGGGCAAAACTTTGACACCCCTTACAGACGAGCGATAACAACAATCCTATCCTCTGGCGAGACATTGAGAATATCTAACGCCTCGTCAGGACTCCAGCCTTTCTTTGCAATGAGAGAACGCACATTATTGACAATGGTATCAACCCGTCCTTTATTGATGCCCTCGTCAAATCCCTCCCGTCGTTGTTCCTTTAATTCCATCATCAGCGTCATGTACTCCACCCTCGTTTCGTTGTGTTGTTTGAGCCGCTCCACTTCAGCGGCGATGTCCTGCGTGAACTTGCCCTCGGCGGCTTTGCCGTCAACATAGGCGAGGAACTTGTCGATGTCCTCGTCCACCTCGCCGATTGTGCCTTTTGTGTTCAGGAAAATCTTCACCGTCTCGTCCCCAAGCTCTAGACCGTCCTGCTCGTGGCAACGATTGGTGAAGGTGTATATCTTGTGGTCGTTGCCGGGGAAGGGGTCAAAGGTGCAGATGAAAATGACGAAGGACTTTTTGAGTTCGATGTAGTCCTTGCCCTTGCCCAGCACGTTGAGGTCTATCATGGCTTGATAATAGCGGGTGCGCTTGGGAAGCCAGCCGAGGGACTTGTCCGCCGTCTGCATCTCGATGTCGATAATCGTGCCGTCCTCGGTCACCACATAGACATCAAGCCGGATGCCCTTCTGCGTGGGGCTTGCCTCCATAGTTTTTTCGGCCTCAGGGTAAATGATGTCCTTCACCTTGATGCCGAGGAGCTTCGTGATTAGCCACATACAGAGCCGCTTGTTCTGCATGACCTTTTGGAAGAGGAAGTTGTCCTGGATGGTCAGTTCCTCCCATTCCTTGATACGCGCCATTGGCGTGCCGCCTCCTTTTTCTTAATTTTACAACAGTTATTGGTTGCTGGCAAGGGAAAGTTTAGTCTTACTCTCCCCTCGGTAGTGGCGAGGACAAGGCATCGAATTCCTCCGTACTGAAGAACTCGCCCAGCGTGATGCCGAAGCCATCGCATAGCCTCTTTATGGCTACCGTGCCGGGGTTCTTGCTCTCGCCAAGAAGTATGCTTTTGATGGTGGCTTGCGGCACGCCGGAGATTTTGCTCAGTTTGTTAGGTGTGATGCCCTGCTCCCGGCAGAGCTGGCGTATGCGGTGAGCGACCGCTTCCTGTGTGTCCATCGCTTTCTCCCTCCTTTTGGCGTGATTATACACCGGGGAAAATAAATTTTCAAGTGATACTTCACTTATTCGTAGAATTATGGTTATATAGTGACTACTCACTATATAACGCAATCAAGGATTCCTCTACAATCACATTATGTTTCGTTTTTCTATTTTGATTGGAGGAATCTATATGGACACCAAAAACATTCTCAGCGTTACGCAGGACAGTAAGACCAGCGGCGTGACCTACGGTTACATCCGGGTATCTACCGTTGCCCAGCACGATGACCGCCAGCGAATTGCCATGGAGGAGTTCGGCATCACGGCAGACCACATCTTCGCCGATAAGCAGAGCGGCAAGGATTTTGACCGTCCTGCCTACAACGCACTCATGGCGCGACTCTCGCCCAATGACACATTGGTTGTAAAAAGCTTGGATAGGCTGGGTCGTAGCTACGAGGAGATGATTCGGCAGCTCGACATCATCACCCACGAAAAGAATGCCTTTATCGTGGTGCTTGATCTGCCAATCCTCGATTCTCGCAACAAGTACGGCGATGACCTTACAGCGAAGTTGGTATTGAATCTTGTTATTCAGATTTTTTCGTATGTTGCCCAGATGGAGCGGGAGATGAACCATCGGCGCACCATGGAGGGGATTGCGGCGGCGAAGGCCAAGGGCGTACAGTTCGGTAGGAAACCTATGGAACGCCCCGCCGATTACGAGTCCATCCGTAGCCGGTGGGCAGCAGACGAGATTTCGGCACGGGAGGCGGCGCGGCTCCTGTCTGTAGCCACTTCCACATTCCTTAGGTGGGTACACTAAGCAAGCGTTCGACAATCCATGGGTTATCGAACACCTCAAAGCCCATAAATAAAGGGCTTGAGGAGGATATGCTTTGGAAAAAGAGAACTCGACTTTTACTTATAAGGAGTATTCTATGCGCCCCATAGAATATGACGATTTAAAGATGATTTTGAATTGGAGGAATTCAGAGAGGATTCATTCCGTCATGCTGACTGAACATAAAATTACATGGGAAGAACATTGCCGATGGTTTGAGGGTATGAAAAATAACCCCTTGAAGCGCAATTTTGTGTTTTTATATCAGTCCCGACCTATTGGTTACATCGGTTACACGGATTTTGATCAGGATGCGGGGACGTGTTCTCCAGGACTATACATAGGGGAAATGCAAAATCTCCCGCCGGAAGCTGGCATCATCATCTACTACATGAGTGTCGCTTATGCCTTTGATAACTTTGGCATGAAAAGGCTCGATAATTTTATCCTGTCGAAAAATGAAATATCTATTGAGGTAATTGTTCACTAGCATGCACCACAGATGGCTTCCCTGGCTCTGCCTGAGAATGCCAGCCGTAGAGCCACGATTACGTTCGTGCCGTGTTTTTTTGCAGTGCTTATGAATGACCGGATGATCACA
>Ga0256405_10000583_pt1 | contig 118767 bp, 111 predicted proteins | sample RumenRJG_02DNA_FD_189096 | JGI IMG/M metagenome (GOLD analysis project Ga0256405, IMG submission 189096) | Bovine rumen microbial communities from Lethbridge, Alberta, Canada - RJG_02 | ecosystem: Host-associated > Mammals > Digestive system > Stomach > Rumen | place: Canada: Alberta...
TTACAGCATTCTATAATGGAACGTCCGGCTATCCGAAGTTCAAGTCAAAACGCCGTGCAAAACTGTCATACACTACCAATAACCAGGGCGGGACCATCTCTGTTGCAGATAAGTCTGTCCGCCTTCCAAAAGCAGGCATGGTCAAAGCAAAAATCCATAGAAAAGCTCCTTCCTATATGAAACTGAAGTCAGCGACTGTTTCATATGACAAATGTGGCAGATACTACGTTTCCATACTTTATGAGTATGAAAGGGCTGATATCTTTAGCAATACCCATACATCTGACGACACGGAGAAACTTCTGGGACTTGATTACAAGTCAGACGGTCTGTACGTTGATTCCGAGGGCAGGTGTGCCGATATGCCCCATTACTACAGGCAATCTCAAAAACGGCTAAAACACCTGCAACGCGGTCTGTCACGAAAGATCGGCTCAAAGAAGGACGAGACACCTTCCCGCAACTTTGAAAAGCAGCTTGCCAGAGTTCGTAAACAATACAGGCATGTGGCAGACCAGAGACGTGACTATCTCCAGAAGCGGTCAACTGCCCTTGCTGATGAGTACGACCTTATCGGGGTAGAAGACTTATCACTCAAAGGGATGTCATCTTCCATGGGACTGGGGCTTGGAAAAGCAACAAACGATAACGGCTTTGGTATGTTTATCCAGATGCTTGCCTATAAGATGGCTGATAGGGATAAGCTCCTCATAAAAGTGAGTAAGACTTTTCCGTCAAGCCAGCTGTGCCAGTGTGGATATAAGAATCCGATAACCAAGGATCTCTCTGTCCGCACTGTTGTATGTCCTGTATGTGGACGTATATATGACAGGGATGTGAATGCAGCCATAAACATAAGGAACGAAGCTTACCGCATCTTCCGATGTGGGGAATAGGCTAAAATCTATGTAGGGCGGGAACCGCCCGAACTAAAGCCTGTGGAGCTGGCTCTGACGGGGTATACCTTTAGCGGGGTATGCTAGTTACCACCAGTCTTGAAGCAGGAAGCTCGGCTACTTGTAGCCGAGTAGTTCACGGTTATACAAAAGAAGACACGACAAATCCTGTCATGTCTCCTTATCATGGTTATTTATTTACAACTATTTATGGCACTCTTTCGCTTTCAGGATTTGTTTTTGTTGGATTTTCCTTTTCCGGATTCTCAGCTCCAACAAATACATTCATGGTATCAAGCGTCTTATCATTGTTTATGACGCATACACGCATCATATACGTTCCTGTCTCAGGAAAAAGAATATAGTCATCATTGCGTTTTGCTTTCGCAGTATTGCTTCTGTAGTGGACTACCTGGTCTGTTACATCAAACCAACTGTCGTAGTCTATATCCTCAGAATCCGCAACGGCATCATTTCTTGCTATGACATCATCCGTATCTTCAGCATCATCAGCATAACGCATGATCTTTATTATCTGTACGCTTACATCACTTTCGGCTTTTCCGTCTTTTCCTTTGGTCTTGACAGGCCCGTTGAGAGCATATTCTGTTCCTTTTCTGTCATTACTCTTGTCAAAAAGTCCGATAAAGGTCTTTATGAGCCTGCTGTCATTTTCAATAGGATACCTGACTCCTGCTTCAAGTCTTATATTTTTTGTTCCTGCCTTTGTGACCATCTTGGTCTGTGGAATCTTGTGTTCCTTGGCATTGGTTGCAAAGGTCTTACTTCCGTTATTCGGACTCTTCTTTGCAACCTGCTTCTCAGACAGGTCTTCGCTACCACGCATGATTCCGTACAGGATGCTGTGTTTTCCTCCAACTCCAGGTATCTTAAAAAATGCCCCGAACAGTACCCCGAACAGAAGGATAGCAGCCACGACTGCAATGAGTGCCCCGCCGTAGTTCTTTATAAATTCTGTCATATTGCTGTTCTCCTTAACTTGTCATTGACATACCCACAGGCTTTCCCATGGGAACAGTCAGTGTGTCTTGCTTCTATCCTCAGAGAGCACCTTTAAGCAAATAGCTCCCTAGCTTTGCGGTTAAACCTGTGTAAATAGCCTCTTGCGTTTTCTTTGAAGATACACAAAAAAGTTCCCAGTGACTTATAGTCTCTTCTGAGCAACGGTGAGCATCTACCCAAGCATCTACTTTTTCTGTAAACTGCTTAAATGAATTGTTCTTAAGAATAGAATATACTTTGCCTAACGCCTTTTCGTTGTTTGGTGTAGTTGTATCAGTTGTTACCCGGTTCAGCAAAAAATTGAGTAACGACTTTTCAGCGCTGCTCCAATAATCATCTTCTGGTGCTGTAGTATTACATACCATTGAAGAAATATCTTCTCTTGCCTTTATGTCACATAGTTTTTCACATAGCTTGTCTGTCTGCCTCTTCTCTTTCCGTGTTTCGAGTTTTTGTCCTTTCGTTTCTGTCATTTTTTCTCCTTATATGTTACATGACATATCCCATAAATCTCTGTACAAGGGCACCCATCCCAAGATTGGGATTCATAAAGAAAAGCCCTGCAAGCGATATCATGAGTATCCCTGCAACCGCAGCAAGTATGGCATCGCCATACTCTGAAAATACCTCAGTCATATTCTATCTCCTTCCGATTTACTGTTCTGATTGCTTTCTCATTATATCAATCAGTCCTGATAAGTCTCTGATCCATATCAGAATGAAGTCACATAATAAAGCACTAAGCCGAACAGCCCTGCAAATGCCATTCCGACAAGTGCCTGAAGTATCGCCATTCCATAGTCTTCTACAAACTTGTCCATAAATCAGACCTCCTTAGTTTATTACCTCAAGGATGCTTCGACATAATTGTCTTTAAACAGACCCATGATAGGTATAGAGAATTTATAATAAAGCTTTGCATTGCCTCCTACTACTCTTCTCTCATTATCGCCGTCCTGATGTACAAGATTGACAAGTAGCACATCCTCTGTCTGATCTTTGCCGCCAAACTGTTCCTTTGCATCACTCTTACAGGCTTCTATTACGCTTGGGGCAAAATTTGAGTTTTCTATCTCATCTACATACCCTGAAAGCATCCTATCTGCATTTGTAGCATTTACTGAAGTAAGGATGAAGCTTACTCCAATAAAAGCAACAAGAAGGGTAAAGAAAAGCCCCATTATTGATTTGATGACTGTATCCATAATATTCTAGTGGTGGGAACTCCGATACTTTAGTATCGGAGCGGAGCCACTTCTTCCTTTCTTAATTGTCAGTTGTTTATTGCAATCCTATCAATCATATATCCGCTTTGCGGTTCGATCAGCTTTAGATTTCTGTAACTGATGTCACCACACTTTGTAGCTTTATTACCATTCATGTCTCTTACACTGAATATTCCTGTTTTTCTTCTTCCAAAGATGAAATAATGTCTGTTTCCTTTATATTCCACTTTGTCGAAAAGCCTGAAACCTTTTACCTCGTATTCAGCCTGGTTCCGTTTTCTCACACCGCCTTTGGACACCTTCATCTTGTATATCTGCCTGTTGTGACACCTTACTTTCTTTATGAAGTAATACTCGTCTGTAGGTTCTGCCTCAGGATGTCCGCTTATGCATCTTGCATCGATACGGTGATCCTTTGGTAGATCATATTGCTTTCTAGCCTCAGCAGTCCTGTAACCGAATGTCATATGCATTGACATTCCCAGTTCTTTGAGTCTGTCCCACACTGCCCATCTCATAATACCCATAAAAGTGGCATCTCTGAGCGCTGGAACTTTTGTATCAGGATCCATTATTCTTGCTTTCTTATCTGTAAGTGTTCCTGCGTGATAAGCCTTATGACAGTCTGTACACACTGTTATGAGATTTGACGGTATATCAGTACCGCCATTGTGACGCTGTATCTTATGATGTACTTGTAGCAGTGCGTGTTCAGCTCCGCATACCGCACATCTGTAACCGTCACGGAACTTTACATAGGCTTTGATGTTATCGTATCCTTCTGTCTCACTGTGCTGATAATCAGTACCTTCAGGTCTTTTCATGCCTTCAATATCTGCTTTCAATTTCTGTGTATCAAAAGGTGCCATCTCAACATGAATCTCAGTTACAGGCAGTATCTGCATTATGTGTTTTGCTGCCATTATGTGTGCTTCGCATTTGGCTTTTACTGAAGGAGCGAGCCACCCTTTCTTCTTGCAGTGAGTCCTGTTCAGGAATCGTGGCTTTCGATACCTTGTCTTACGGCTGTGCCTTGAACGTCTTTCCTCCCTTCTTGTGACAAGGAGCTTATTTATATCCTGTCTCAGTTCTACCTGTGCTGAAAAGAGTTCCTTTCTTTCAGTCGTAGCAGAAAGGCCGATATGCTTACTCCCTGCATCTATGCCAAGTGATACTGGCTGTTTATGCCTTTCACTGTTATATGTGAGCTGTATCGTAAAGGGAGTCCTCCTTACAACAACAGCTTTTCCATCTTTTAGGAGATGACGTACCTTCCCATATCTTTTAGTTGGCATCAAGGGTTTGCCATCTCTGTCTAGTACATAGACCATAGTTTATAAGTTACCTTTCTACTGTCTTAAACAGTAAATCTTATTGTAGATGCCTGCCCTAAATTTCAGGCAGGCTGTCTGCATCAGTTATCGTACCTTCGCCAATGTTAGAAAAGCTTGTCGTACTCGATCATACCAGGTTGACTGTCCTTACCTCACGGGACTGTTTACAGAGCCTGCACAAAGCTGCAGATTAGGTACTATGTCCGCAGGTGTGATAACTTATCTAACGTAGCCTTTATTTCAAGGCTTAGGCTATTCAACATGGGATTGTGTGGAAGTTTTACCTTTCATACAATCCCCTATGCTTTAGCATAGGGGTCATTGAATTACAAGCTTTCCGCTCCTTTCTTAATATCCTGTTGACATACTTCCCAGTGCCACAACAAAGAAGATAAGCATATCTATGAGAAGCTTTGATGAACCTATGATCTGAGGTGCAAGGAAATAAATGAGAAGTGAAGCCATCTTGTTCGAGTTTTCCTGTGCTTCCACGACATCGAGCATTGCGATGTTACGTCTCATGATATCCGCAATCTGCTCATCAGGACTTCCGCCTGTACCTGCACTGATCGAATAAAGCATCTTCATGGCTGAGCCGACCTGCTTGATATCAAATTCTGACAGGAAGTTTACATAAGGATCAACACTCTTAGGATTCTCCTGCAGCTCTTTCTGGAATTTCTGCAATGCTGGCTGTAAAACGGCAGGTGCTGTCTTTGCCGACTGCATGATAGCAACCTGAGACGACTCAGACTGCAAAAGCAGTGCAAGCTCTGTCAGCCATTGAGGAAATTTCAGATTGATTTCTCTTATAACCGATTTTCTTGCGAGTGAATAATCTATCTTATCCTGAAAAAGGCAGAACACGGCAATCACTCCGGCAATAACAGTCACTGGAATGATATTCAGTGCAAAGAACAGAACTGTAAGGCCGATAGGAAGAAGTGCCAGTTTTATTGACTTCATCTTCTCTTCCTTAAAATTATAGTTGATGACCTTATAGTATTTGTTTACAATCTCTTCCTGATTTACTTCTTTTCCATCATCGAGCCAGTCGGAAGAAAGCTTCTTCATGGTCTTTGTATAAAGAAGAATATCAAGGAACCACATCGCTATCGTTCCAAGCTCTACGGCTGCGTTATGGGAAATATCGATACCGTTAAGCTTTGTCATGATAGGCGGCATACGGACGAATACAAGACACAGCAGAACTGTGATTGCGATAGATGCGATTACAAGCGTCTTCCTATGCTGCTTTTCTTTCTGGAATGTCTCGGTACGTGACTCCCATGCACTTCTGTCTTCAAGAAGGAGCTGTGTGGTATTGTCAATTCCGCCTCCAAGATGCTCTGCTTTTAGGATAAATCTATGAATCGTATTTATCTTGACGCTCTTGTAATTAGCTTCGATGATATCCGCTGCTTCCTGTTCGGGATTTGCATTATCAGAGAAAGTGTTCCTGATATGGTCGATCGCCTCAACTATTACATCATGCATCGGGCCATCCTTGAACTGAATCTTTATATCTTCAAGAGAGGCAAGGAAATTCTTCGTCTTCTTGAATGAATAGAGAAGCTGTTCCATATAAACATTTGCATCATAGAATCTTCGCTGCTCATACATATTCTTATATGAGATAACAAGAAGATTCGGAATAAACATAGCTCCGATAAGGATAAACAGTATAGCATAACCTATCTGGAGATTGAAGAAGTATGCCAGTGCAATCTCTAAGATAACAAATACTGCATATCTTCCCAGATCCTTTTTAAAATCGAAGGTAAAACCATATCCATTTATCGCTGCTTTCAGATGTCCGGGATTGATATAGTAAAGAAAGTTATGATCTTTCTTTTTCTTTGGGACAAAACCTGCCGAAGAATTCCCGGATTTCTTCGTATCAAGCGTAATATCCTCTTTGTCTTTAAAAATCGCCACCAGTTCCTCCTTTACTGCTCCTGATGCAGTCTGTTCATACAGATGTTATTACTTCGGGGTCTGCTCTGACGCTTCCTCATTATCATGCAGGAAGCCGTCTATATAGTCGTTCTGATAAGGGTTATCGATATGAGCCCTCTTGAACTTCTTATATATTGATTCAGGAAGTCTGTAGTTTTCAACAGGCTTACCGTTATCAAATACAAGTTCGGATTTTTCCTTGCCATGATCGTTTGTAAATACTCCAATCTGGTCTATGAATCTTCGAACATGCCCATTCTTATCCATCTTTTTATTTACAAGAACTCCTACATCAACGAATGTATAGATATCTGATTCCATTCGTGAAGCTGCCGAACGGTCAGCCACCATGTTTACTACTCGGTCTGGAATGTTTCTTACATCATCGGTATGGAGTGTGGTGATACCATTTACTCCTGTCGAAAGAGCCTGTACATATTCCTTTGCTTCTTCGCCTCGAATCTCGGCAATCATCATCCATCTGGGATTCTGACGGAGACATGTAACGATAGCGTCTGTAAACGTAAACTTGTTTTCCTTTGTCGGATGCACCTGCATTTCTATACAGTCAGCTCTTGGCTTGATCTTCGAGAAATGCCATTCAAGTGAATCCTCTATAGTGATAACACGCTCATTCCCTGCAATGAACTGAGAAATAAACTTACAGCATTCTGTCTTTCCGACACCAGGCTCTCCACATACGATGATATTGCAATGTGACTTTACTGCATTGATAAGGAATGAAAGTATCTCAGGCGTTGCATATTTTGTTGCAAGAGAGTCAGGGACTGTGATACGTGCAAATGTAGGTGTCTTTCTGATACATATGCTTGTTCCTGTTGTCGCTACATAGGGATCAACGATAGATATTCGGAGATCTTCTGTCTCAGCCTCAAGTACCGGATGAAGCTTGTTGAACTCCTTACTTTCCTTATTGGCTACCTGTTGTGCAAAGTTTCTGACCCACTGCTGGGAGATGGGGATATCTGTAACTTTCCTTCGGAAGTTGTTGCAATCGTTAACCCATAGCTCTCTGCCATTATAGTCAACATCTGTTATCTGCTCGTCCTTGATATATTCATACAGGGGACCGAAAAAAGCAGCTTCTTTTGTCTCTTCTATCGAAGTAGTCGCTGTTTCAGGGACTTCCTGTGTTATTTCTTTTTTAAATGCCATTGATTAAAGACCTCTTGTTTCTGATAAATGTGTCTTAATGACACAGTTGATATCTTCTCACAACTAAAGTTGTGGGATTCCTTAAGATAAAGCCAATATTGTACCATATCTGAATTCTTAAAAAAAATAAAGTATACAGAGGCAGTGCCTCCGTGCGCCACTTGCGTAGCACACAGGCAGAGCCATGTATACCACCGGAATCTTCGGTATTAATCTCCGATTGTGTTTTTTGGATGAACCTGTCCCGACTGATTTGCCTTCTGCATGGACTGGTCGAAGAACTGGTTGATCAGATCCTGGAACTTCTGAGCACCGATTCCGTTGATTACGAGTACGACAACTCCGATAAGAACGAGGATTGCTACCACGATAAGAAGTACTCCGCCGTACTGTTTGATAAACTCTTCCATTTGTCTTCCTTTCCCCCGCATTAGCGGGATTAAACGTTTATTCTGTTAACCTGCCTATAATAAGCAGTTATTGAAAACAGGGGTTGTTCGCCTGCTTAATTGCTACTTTACTCCTGTTCTTTGCTTTTTCTTTATATTTTCATTAAAAAAAATATATTTGTACTTTTTTCGCATTTTTTTTGCATATTTTTTGCAATCTGTCATAAATATTTAGCGGGGAAACCCACAGGCTTGCCTGTGAGAGGAACCGCCTTTAGCCTACCTTTCTTTGTTCTATAAGATAACTACTACGCATTTTTAACAACTTTAGGTTCTTATATCCTATAGACACCTTAAACCTTGAAAGGTTTTAATTACTCACCCCGGAGGGTGGTTAGTGTACCATCGCCAATGTTAATGAGAGGTTTTTGCCTGCAACACTGTTCCTAACCTTAAGAACTGTTTAATCACTTGCCTTAGAGCTGCGGACTTGGTACTACATCCGCAGGTAACTATATATTCTCTCTTAACGTAGTGCTTAAAGCACTTAGGCTACTCACTCAGGGTTACAGTATTTCTATTGCAACCCCACGGGCTTGCCCGTGGGTATTAGTGAGATCTTCGGAGCAATCGACTATACAGATATGACAGATATGTACAGATTACTGCAAGAACATAACATAAAGGATATATACGGCTATACATCCGATTATAAGGAGGACTACCTTCTTCATGACTGATTTGGTAAATTCCTTCTTGTATTCATCCTGTTTTGCTTCTACGTCGTCATAGTAGCCGTCCCAGTTTGCGTTATATGTGCCGTCCGGGAAGTACAGATTCTGCTTTTTATGTTCCTTCTTATCCTCATACATTCTCGAATCAGCAAGATCAAGAAGTTCCTGCATTGAGTCAGCCTCTTCGCCATAGGCGGCTCCTGCCGCGGCCGTAAACATCTCGTTCTCTTCAAGTCCTTCTTTACGTTTTACGTCTTCTCCTTTGCTCTTTAAGAGTTCCTTGAACTTCTTTATCTTCGGATCTACGAGGCCTTTGTTTTCTCCGTCGAGAAGTACCATGAACTCGTCTCCGCCTGTCCTGAAACAGTTCTCTTCTCCGAATGCTCCCGCAAGTGAAGAAGAGACAGATGTGAGAAGCATATCGCCGTATTTATGACCATATGTATCATTCGTATGTTTCAGCCCGTTCGCATCAACAGCTACGACACAGAGTTCCTTTTTGGAAAGATCTTTCAGTGCTTTGTCATATGCTTTTCTGTTCTGGAGTCCTGTAAGTTCGTCGTGATATGCGACATATTCAAGATTCTGTTTTTCTTCCTGCAGCTCGCGCTTCTGGTCGTTTATATCCTGCTTCTGCTGCTTGATATAGTTTTCTCTCTGAACAGCTGCCATGACCTCGGGATGACTGTTTACTGAATCAGGAACCGCAACCTTTGGCTGTTGCCTTGATCTTGATGACTTTTTTGGCTTTTCTGTAGATCTTTTCTTTGAGCCGAACAGAGAGTGCTTTTCCTTTTTCTGCTTTACAGGTTTATCTTCCTGTTCGTCAGGTTCATCCTCTTCATCGTCTGTATCTGTTACTTCACCATCTTCATCAGCTGAAGCATTTTCATCATCAGTGTCGTAATCCGCATCTGTATCTTCATCATATCCTTCAGCCTCTTCTGCCATATCATCTTCATCATCATCATAAAAGCTGTCACTATCAGATACAGGTTTCTTTACAGCTTTTTTCTTTACAGGAGTCCTGTTTTTCTTCACAGGTACTACATCCTCTGCATCTTCTGTTTCACTGTCGTCTACATCTTCCTCATATTCATCTATTCTCGGAAGAGGCTTCGACTTTTTTGGAGCTGCCTGCTGCTTGACAGATTCAGATTCCTGTACCTGTCTTTTTGGTTTCGCCTGCTGTACGGATGATTCTTTTGACTTTACTGAAGAATCTGTTTTTTTACTAACTGCGGGTTTACGCTGTTCCTCAACTTCAATCGTTCTTCTTTTCGGTTTCTGCTGTTGTGAAGAAGTATCACTTTTCTGGCTGTTTCCTGCTGACTGATTATCATTTCCAGACGGAGACTGCTTCTTTTTCTTCTTCTCAGGCTTCGGCTGTGTTGCTCCGCAGAACAGGCAGAACTGAGCATTGTCATCTATCAGTTCTCCACATGATACGCATTTTTTCATTGGTCTGACCTCGCTATACTTAAATTCTGTCTTAATTGCTTTATCCGGCTGTCTATGCTTTCAGTATTACTTTGTCCGACATCTGTTCCTATCGGAACGGCTTTCTGTCCCTCTATCTGATCATAGACATCTTCCTGTATGCTTTCAGTTTTCTGTTGATACTGTTTACGTCTCTGTCGCATTGCCAGTATCCTTTCCCTGATATTTCTTGGCAGAGCATTAAAATAATCCTCTTCTTTCAAGATATTATTATAGCTTTTTATAAACAATGCTCTCGTTACAGTATCGTTCTGTTCAGATGAGAGCTGTGACCAGTTTCTTATGGATTCAGCTCCCCCGACAGCTTTCTGTACCGCAGGAGGGAGTTCTTCGAATCTTTCTTTTGAATGCCATGCACCATCCTGTATGGCTTTTTTTACAAGGATCCATGCCTCATCAGCTGTCATTCTTTCTGTTGCCATATTTTCAGTCGTGGTGATACATTCTATTATCTGTGACGGTATCGGCGGATACCCTGTCGTGTTTGTATGCAGATATATGTTAAGTCCTATGCTTACCTGTTGATATGTAAAATCAGCAAAGCAGTCATTCCAGGTTTCTACCATCAGGGCTTTCATCTTCGGAGATGAATCTTTATATGCCCACGGAAAGTTTATCTGGACTTTTGCACATATCTTTCCTGTTTCTTCAATAGTCACTGGTTGTTCTGCTCCTTCTGTGTAATATATTCAGGTCTTAAAGGCAGATCTACGATAAAGTCATCATCCATCCTGTCCGATTCGTCTACTTCGTCTCTGAAATAATCCTGTGGCTTGCTTTTGCCTGTTGCTACCTGCATGAAGACATCGTCCTCAAATGCAGGCTTTTCCTTAGGATTTTTTCTGTCTTTGTAATTGTCTTCAAGAACTTTTGCCATATTTGACGGCTTCATCAGCCAGTCAAAAGTAATGACAAAATCCGTCTTTTCTCCAGAAAGGAACTGAGACTCTGAAATCTTGTTTATCGCCTCGACTACAGTATCGTATCCTTCGTTCCGGAGCCTTGTCTTCACTTTCCTGTATCTTTCGCTTGACTTGCTTATGGTTCTGATTTTCGGGATATTATCAGGAAGGGAGTTCCATAATTCTGCTATCTTCTCTATCTTATCATCAGTATCATTTTTTTCTTTGACTGATGAGGATTTTCTGCTGATATCATCTTTTATGACCTCTGTAGGATTCGGATTCTCTTTTCCTGCTTCTTTAAGTCTCTTGGTTCTGAGTTCTCCCGCTGCTCCTGTCTCTTTTCCTGACATTGCAGCCGCATCATAGAAAAAGATGGTATTATCCTTTGTCTCTACCAGACCCGCCTTTTCAAGAAAATCAAACAGCTCGTTTACTGTTTCAGGATTTTCTCTCATCATGACTGCAATTTCTTCTCTTGGTTCAAGGATTCCTGAGAGTGCAATATATCCTTTGTTCCTGACTGCCTGTGAAAGGAGTCTCAGATATATGAGCAGTGCTCTGTCTCCGTTTTCAATGCTTACAATCTTCATTGCAGTAAGACTGTTAAAAAAGTCTTCTGTAAGTTTAAAATAGTGGACTATCTTATTTCTTGTCATTTGAAGCTTCCTTTCTGTCTTATATGATTTCAGCTTTCTGCTATATCTGACTGACCGATTTCAGGCAGTTCCAGTATTCTGAATCTTATCGCCATTACTTCCCTGCCTTTCTTTACAGGTTCATAAGCAAGCTTATACTCAGTTTTTTCATTTATCTCAGTAACTGCCCTCTTTAAAACTTTTACATTGAAAAATTTAAACTGTAAATATATCTCATCTTCATTACATCCCATAATATCCTTTAGATAATTTACATCTTCTTCCCATTCCTTTCTGAAAGCATTTTTTATCATATATGTAAACATGACATAGCTGTATCTGCTAGTCAGGCATATGATATTCCTCAATCTGTATCTTATATATCCGATATTTTCAATGTTAAAAAAATATTTGTCCGCAACATTGGTGCTTGCCATTTTAATTTCCCAGTAGCCGTCTTCATCAGGGATTGCTTCTGCATACTCGAAGAGATTTACCGCCACAAAGCCATCTTTGGCTCTCTTGTCAGGAATATTGACGGTACGGCTCATAAGGTTCATTACACGCTTTTCGAGTTCGGCTTTATTTATCTTTTTTACCCCGAGTGCCTGTTCTACATCACCTTTATGCATGAGGACAATCCTGTTTTCAGGATTTCGGGCATCAATCCTTGACAGATAAAGATCAAGTAGCTTTAGTTCTGCCAGACTCATCTGCGATTTCCAGAGTTCTGTCAGGGGATGACTTTTTTCAACTATCATATCCCCCTGGTTTTTTGAAATACCCTTTAACGTTCTTGCCATATTATCTCCTTTATTGGCATTATTTCTTGTTGCAATTATTATTATAAAATACCTTTTGTTGTTTTCTTTATTTATTTTGAAAATTTTTTTATTTTTTTATTTTCCTATATAAACCGTTCAAACAAGTCTATATCGTATATGATTTTTATTTGTTTTTATTTTTTTGTAATGCTGTTTTTTGTTGTCATTTTTTTAAGTATGGAATTTTATGGTAACCTATTGGAATTTCATGGTAACCTATTGGAATTTCATGGTAACCTATTGGAATTTCATGGTAACCTATTGGAATTTTATGGTAACCTATTGGAATTGTTAGGTAACCAAAACAATCATCAAAGCATTGCTACCACTGAATTTCTCCCGCTCCGTAAACAAGATATTAACAAGTATCTAAACAAGTATCTAAACAAGATTATTAACAAGAGTAAAACAAGGGGATTTTGAAACAGACACATTAAAATACAGTTGCTATAAAGATTCTTCTCTTCAGCCAGTTCTTTTGATCAAAAATACTTTTCCTACAAAACGATCTTTTTGATACAGGATCTTTTTTTATAAAAAACTTTTATCATACAGATCATTTTGCTTACAGATACATTTGTTTATAACAATTCTTTTGCCTTAACAATCTTCAATAACTGAAAAGGTAATATCTCTGTCCCGATCAGACTGATTATCCTGTCTGATGATTACCGCAGTATGCTGAAGGTTTTGTCTGTCTATATATCCAGCTGATAATATTGACATCTATGCCAGTTTATTATATTATTAACATATCATAGAGTCTTGAGATTTAAACAGTGGTTAGAGATTCCTATCTCTGACTGCTGTTTTTTAGTTTACCGTCCTTTATCAGGGCGGTATTTTTATCTCAGACGACAATTTTAGGTTCCCACAGGTGGTGGGACAGTTGTAAACCCATACAGAGTATGGTAACTGCTTCCCCACCTGACAACGGGGACAATTGTTGTATGAGTTATCTGTAAGTTTCACGGAATGTGAATTATATGCTACAGATAACTTTTTGTGTGGGTCGGTGTCCCTTTGATCACCGAGAAAGGAGTAATCATGGATAACATGAATACTCAGAATCTAGTAAATGAGAATCTTGCGACAGAGGATGATACCTCTGTGGCATTATTCGACAAGACAAGAGAGGAGGGCTTCATGACACTGATCAGGAAGCTCTCTGATCTCAAAAACTTTATAGTGATGTCAGCCACATCACTAAAAGTTCTTTTCTGGGGAAAGCCTGACCCAGAGAATTTAAATGGGCAATCTTATATAGACAAGGATGGCAACCTTGTCTTTCCTGAGAGGGATCATATTCAGGACTATCTTGAAAAAGAGGTCCCTCTTGACGTCCTGCTACATGAGGCACAGGACGGGACCGGTTTTGCTGATCTCCCTATAGGAGAAAACGGCATGAACGTTCCGTGCCGTATTACAGCAGGAGCGGGATGGAGCTCGCTCTGTCAGAGGGCAGGCTGGGCTAACGCCCAGAACCTTCGTCCCGGTAAAAACGGGACACATAAGGCAGTTCCTTCAAAAAGACGGGTAGAACTCGTCAATGAGGGGCTGTCTTATGACGATGAAAAAATCACCGTCTATGCCCCAGATGGTGTCTCCCGTTACTTCGGCAGCGAGAGATATGTAATCCTCTCCTACGAGGAGGGTATCAGTATAGTTAAGGATTTTATATCAAAGAACTATACTGATGCTATCTTCTTTGGAGGGGAAGTATCCCATGAGATGGTAGTTGCCCGCTACCTACTCAATGATGATGTCGAAGAGGCATCATTCTCTCTCATTCTCTCCGATCTCCTTGGAGAGGATGTGACAGCGAAATTTCTGTTGCTGTTTTCCTCGGGTAATACCGGAGATGACACCATGCAGGCACGTCTAGTTCTTCAGATTACCATGTCTGATGGTACTGAAGGTATGATTCCCTTTGAGGGAGGTGCCAAGATATATCATCTGAGCACTCGTGCTCATATGATATCTGGCAAATCCGTAAAGGGTGAGCCAGAAACATTTCAGGAGCAGCTTCCTCATATAGTTGACTCAGTTAGAGATAACGAGCTGGCTATTGAAAAACTTGGGAGGACACCTCTTGTCCATCCTGAAGGCTTCATTTACCACTGGTGGGCTAAGGTGGTAAGTGATAAGGCCTTGAAAGAGGCCCGAGAAAAGGCAAAGGATTTCTCCTCCTCTCTTGCAAAGGATAAGAAAGTGACAATGGTAGATGCGTACATCTACCTTTCCTCTCTCGCCCGCGAAAGAGGAAAAGGAAACCCGAAGAAGGTCATGGACTGGCTTGAAAAAGTCAGCTCCCTTCTTGGCGACAAAAATCCTGGGCAGTATGACAAGGAACTGCCTCCTGAAAAGTAAAAGTAAATCCTTGTTAATCATAAACTCCCGCATACAGGGAGACATCCAGGTCTTTGACCGCCTGTCTGCCCCGTATGCGGGAGCAGACGCCTTCGGAAAGGAAGGTGAAGGCTTTGAAAGAAGCCAGATTACAGCTTACGACAGCTGATGACCGTAACTCGGCCATCCATATGCTTCAGACCCGTCCAGACAGGTTTGAAGTACGACAGAACGCTGTCGGAGCCTCATCTTTTGGTAAACCCTATCCCATCGCTTTATGGGACAGGGTTTATAAAAAATATATAGCAGAAGGGTATGTCGATGTTACGGAAGTACATCTTACAGAGACCTTTGCTAATAAAAAATCTTCTTCAAACGACGACCCGCTTGAAGGAGAGCAGGAGTCGGTAAAGTGGTTATGGAAAGCCCTTGCCAGATTCGCTCGGAAGGCTTTTAAGCCAAAGAGCGACTGGCAGGGCAACACTGCCGATATGACAATAACAATGGTCAAGGAAGGTCGCAAAATCCTTGACCGGCTGATAGCCGTGCCGACAGCAGATGAGAATGTTTCGGTTTTCAATGAACTTCTCATCAAACTCTTTAATGTGTGTCCTTTCCAGATGGAGCATGTTAAGGACTATCTGGCTGAGAGTTCGGATGATTTTGAAGGCATTGAAGCCTATCAGATCAACCGTCTCAACCAGATGGAGGCTCAGCTAAAAATCCAGGAGGCTCAAAAAAGTTGTAATGACAACTCCAAGGATTCTGCTCCGAGGAAGTCATTATTTGAGACTCTTGAAATCTCAATCCGAGAAGCTACATCCGGTGAATTAAAACAGCTTCTGAGTCACGTAGATTCTCTTACCAGAAAGAGGACTACAGGTAACGCATGGATCTGCGATAATTTCAAGACTCATGCAAGATTTAACCAGTATATGCAGGAACATACTGGTGCCAAAAAGCATTTCCTGTACCACGGCTCAGGAAATGAGAATATGCAGTCCATCATCATAAATGGACTGCTCCCGCGTTCCCGTGTAAGGGGTGTGCGAACAGTCGGAAAGATGTTCGGTCTGGGGGTTGCATACCTTGCACCTCTTGCCTTTAAGGCAGCCGGATATACTTCTTGTACATGGAAGCATGCTCCCGGCGTCGGGAGCGGAAGGGACATGAAGGATAATAAGTCATATCTGCTTGTTTTCAGAGCTGCATATGATGACAGCCATTGTCTTCATGTCCAGCAATGGAAGCCATGGATGTCTCAGCTTGATCGAGAGTCTATGGCAAAAAAGGGATACGACACCCTCTTCGCTCATAAAGGAGTTTCACTCCAGAATGACGAAGTAGTCGTATTCGACGAGGCTCAGGTGACTATATATGCCATCATTGAGCTGAATTCTTAACCTTCCTCCGTATGGGAAGGGTTTTGCTGCAAAGCATAAATCCTTCCCAACGATACGGCGTTGGAAAGGTTTTGTTTCCGCTTAACTGCGGAGGAAGGGATGATCGCATGAATCATGTGATTACTATTACTGAGGTTGCTGACATTGATAATATTGATGTCTATGCTTCAGCAGGCAACGAGCATTATTTTATTTGTCCCATGTGTCAAGGAAAGCACAAAAGGGCGAACAAAAAATGTTCATTTAACCCTACGAAGGGCAATACCAGAGATGGTGTTGTCCAAGGTGCATGGAAATGCTTTTATGGTCATGGCGGAGGTCCGGTTGATCTTCACATGGCTGTAACGGGGATAAGTGACTACAAGGAAGCTGTAAAAGATCTCCTTGGAGATAACCATACATCTCCGCTAAATGGGGCAACTTCTGCTAATCATTATGAAGCAGTTCCAGAGCAGCCTTCTGTCCCTATTGAGCGGAGGGACAGAGTATATAAAGCTCTTCTCAAAATTCTTACCCTCTCGCAACAGGATTTTGAGAATTTTCTGGAGCCGCGGGGCTACAGCTATGAGCGGGCTGTACGATACGGCTACAGGAGCCTTCCCCTGAGTTGGAAGGCCAGAACCCGAGTGATAGACGAGTTAAAGAAAGCAGATATCGATACTGATGGAATCCCTGGGTTCTGTCAGTACGAAGGCAAGGATGCTACTATCACAACATCCAACTTCAGATATCGTCTGAAAGAAACCTTCGTAGATATCGACGAGGATGGGCACGTCATTAAAAAAAGATGCTATGATGACGTGGCAAATCCAGAGAGCAGATTCACGGTACTGCTCATCCCAGTCTACGACATTCACTGTCGTCTGGCTTTTTTTCAGCTGGGCTGGGACAAAAGAATAAGTGGAAAATATCTGGTCAGCGTTGATGCTGATGGTATAGCCGAAACTGATGAGTTCGGAAAATATACAGCATTTTCCACTAAAAATGCTCCACATGGAGGTACAATCTATATGGAGCCTGGTATCGTAAGCCCCCACTGGGGCAGAGATCAGAATGGTGATCTGATTCCTCTCCTCGGAGATCAGAATTGGGTCACAGTGGTTGAAGGAACACTTAAAACTCCTTTATACTTTGAAATGTCAGGTCATCGTGAAACCTGTATTTCAAGGCCTGGTGTCGGTTCTGCTCTGCCAGGAACTCTCAAAATGCTCAGGGAGTTAAAAAGAGCAAACCAACAGCTTACGACTGTTATTGAAGCATATGATATGGATAAGTTTTCGAACGTGTATGTCTGCAAAGCATCAATTGCTTTACAGCGGGCTGTTGAACAAATGGGTTTCAAGTTTATTATCAGGGCCTGGAATCCAAAGTATAAGGGCATAGATGACTTTGAATATGCCCGTTTAAAAGGGGAGGATGTAGGGACGTTCAGATATTTCACCCGTGTCTATATGGACACTAATGGGAAGTATCTTGATAATCCCTTATACTATCCTCTTTAAAAAAAGACCTGTTTCCCGTTTGGGATTCAGGTCTTCTTTTTTATCTATTTCAGTCTTATCTATTTCAGATATTATATCAGATATCATATCATATATCATTTACAATTGTTCAAGCAACTGGTTTATCAGTTCGTTGGCACTGATATTATACTCTTTTGCTACTCTGTTCATATTTTCAGCTGCCTTTTCAGTAAGTCTTATGCTTTTTGCAAAGTTCCTTACTGAACGGTTTCCTTTTTTCAGGTGTATTGACATATTGCTGTCTTCAAGAGGATTAACGGATGGTGTTCCCTGTATATCTTCTTTTTTAGCCGAATCTTTTCTGACTGTATCTGTCGAAGTCACAGGCTTAGTCTCACCCTTCTCCTCCTGCTCTATGTCATGAAGGGCACGATCTACTGCACTTTCTGATGACGTTGTTTCTTTCATGCTTTCCTGTGCTTTTTTTCTGTTGATCTCACGCATTTTATTGCGCGCTTCGCTGCTGATTGCCATTATGCTGTCCTCCTGATTACTTCTTCTGCTATCTTTCTGTAATCGATAGCTGGTTTTGAATATTTATCTGCTTCCTGTAATGATTTCTGGATTACTTTTGTCTCCGATGCCACAATTGACTTTCTTACAGTCATGATAAAAGCATCTGGTTCGATGACATCTCTCATGTCTTCAAGTTCTTTGTAACTGTCTGAATGCATTGTAGTCCGCTCATACTTTGTCAGTATAAATCCCATTATACGAGCCTTTGAAAATGCGTGTCTGCCTTCCCTGAATTTCCTGAGATCCGTATTTACCGCGAGTATTCCGTCAAGGCTTCCTGCATCGCATTCCGTAGGAATCAGTACGTAATCAGATGCTATATAAGCCATGTTCAGGAGAATATTCCTTGCCGGCGAATTATCGATGATAACGTAATCATAATCGTAATTATCTCTGATTATCTCAAGAGCATCCTGAAGCAGAAAAATATCTGCTGCATCAGTGAATGATCTGTCTGCTGCTGAAAGTGCTGTTGAGGCTGGGATCACATCGTACAGGTCGAGTTTTCTTATCGCATCTGCTATCGGGCTGTCGCCATGAAGTACTTCATTGATTGTAGGTGGTTCGCTATCAATCCCTACGTACTTTGTCATATTACACTGCTGATCGAAGTCAATGAGCAGAACCTTTTTACCTTCTGTAGAGAGGGATGCTGCAAGTTCGATTGAAGTTGTTGTCTTGCCTACGCCACCCTTCTGATTTGCTATTGCTATAGTTGTCATATTTTCCTTTCTTTTAACATTTGTTTTTATTTTACGTTCGTAATTATATGCCAATATTATATTTTTGTCAATATCTTATATGATATTTTATATTATATGGTATATATAATTTGATATGTATTATGATATCATATAACATATCAATTTATATATTATTTTTATGTATTTTTTATTTCAGTAAATTATATATGATATTATATCTGATATCATTTATAATATTGATATGTATATATATTCTTATATTTATTTATCTATTCATCTGTATATTGAATTATACTTATAGATAAGCAATATAACGCATTCAATATCTATTTCAATATCAATATATATACTTATATGCATATATGAAACAATATGATATTATATATCATATCAGGAGATAATAAATATTATTATTTGGTTTATGATATCAACGACGGTATGACTTACAATATCATATTGTGTATTATATTCTATATGGATTATAATATTGTCTGTAATATAGTATACGGTATAATAGTCACTATCACAGATTGTATTACAGGACAGTAATACAATATCCGATATTATATACAATATTATATCTGATATTATTATTTATATAAAATATGAAATAAAATATATACATAAATATGCTTTATGGTATCATATTTAATATGATATATAATATCAGTCTATGTATCATATATAAGTAGCTTTTTATATATTATTCATGATAAACGAACAAATGTAAAGAAAAAAGCTAAAAACAGTTTATAATAGCTGATAACTAATGACAAGCTTAAAGCAGATTATGGAGGTAAATAATGGCTAATCCATTTGAAAACATTAAGGATAAGATAGGAGATATAGGTGACGCTGTACGAGACAGGGTTTCTTTTGGTAATCGAGATGACGACAATTATGACGAGGAGGATGAATATGAGGCAGGCGAAGATGAGGGCGATGATGATGAAGAAGATTCAGTAGACGAAGACAGTGAAGATACCGATGATTCCGATGATTCTTATGAAACCGATGACGATGAAGAAGAAGATACAGACGATGAGGACTCTGGACAACAGGAGACGAGACGATCTCGTAGAAAAAATAAGGATGATGATATCCCAGATTTAACGGAGTCATATATAAGAGATGAGGCCGACAAGAAGAAAGGCATTTCCCACAAGACATATCATATCGTCTCAACAATAATCATCCTAAGTGTAGTGATTGGATGCTTCTCCTATCTTGCACGACTTTACAGCAAAAGAGATGATCCTGTTACAACTGATGATCTTGAAATAACCTATACTGATTATGGCAAACAGACATATGCGGTAAGTTACGAGGTCTCTGATAAGATAAATGGTACGCAGTATGTAGACATGAAAGCGGGTGCCGCATCAATCCATATCCCACAGAATATATTCTACAATGTTGTAAGTGACAATGACAAGAGAACAACAGCAATATATCTTCTGACTATAAGAAATAAGTCAAATTATCTTGGAAAATTTATGAATCCGGATATAATAAATGTGACCAGGTTCTCTTGCATGGGAGATAAGCCGTTTACAGCCAAAGAGATCAAGAAGTATGAAAAAATAGCACTTGTGCTTCTTGATGAAAACAAGAGAAAATCTACATCAATGACAAAGCTCACAGAGGAAGAGCTTGGAACCATGAATAATGATGCAAATATTTCCTTACAGAAGAGTTCGATGTTTGCTTTCTTGCAGTCTGGTAAGAATAAAGATGATGGAGGAGACAAAAAGTACATTGATCCAGATACATGTAAAGAAATAAAAAGTGATAGTAACAATGAGAAGTCCGGTAGATAATATTTTGCAAACAAAGGAGGCAATATAATGAAAAACAGGATAGCAGTAATAGTTATTCTGGCTCTGATAGTTGGCACAATAGCTTTTTCAGTACATAGCTGCAGTGCTTCAAAACCATCAGAGAAGAAAGAGACGACAAAAGATTTAAAGAAAACCTCAAAGAAGGAACCTGAGGTTGTAACAACGGTAAATATTCCTAATGCATCCAATCCGAATGATGCGGATAATAAAGTTGTGGATGGAGATGGGTTTTACCATGACAGAGTTTCATCGCTTAAATTTCTAATACCTGGCGGATATAAAGCAAAATCATCGAATGACGTGATTTATTTTGTAAATAAATCTACAAAATCTCAGATAGCCATGATAAGAATGACTGAATTCTATCAGACAAGTGATATTCTTGACAGTGCTCCTACTTATATGCCAAAGATAGCTATTCTCAAAGAAGTGAAGCAGTTTGATACGCAGCCGGTATTCGGAAGCGTTGTAACAGGCGATATAAAAGATCCTGTGAAAGCGGATCAGCTTACAACGCAGGCAGCTCAGATAAATGTAACATATACGGAGCGGGGTACTCAGGATGTTGTAGCAAAATTTAAAGCCGCAGGTCAGGCTGTTGTATATTCTGATACCGACAATATAGATTATCTTGTGGTTGGCTATACAGCTGATGACAACAATTACGATTCACTGGCAGACGATATAAACGGTCTGACGGCTTCTATCGTAAAAGACGAAACAAGCAGTTCTGGGACAGATAAATCTGATACAGTTACTGGTGTCAAAATGTCTGATTATCTTTCAGATGATGATGACGGAATCGGTTTTAAATATCCAACAGGATGGAAATCAACCACAAATGATGACGATATGCTTATCATTAAAGCCCCTGATGACAGTGAGAATCCTTACTATGGCATGGTTATAGAGACTTTATGGGATAAAAAGGAAAAGATTGCAAAAAACGGTTACAGCGATTTTGTAAGAGGATATGAGAAGAAGATTCTTAAGCCTGTATTCACGCAGGCAGTGAAGGATAGCAGTTTTACATACAACTATGAAAATCAGGACATTGATACAGATGCAAAGATAGGTAGCAAGGCTGCAATCAGATCTGTCGGGCTTGATTATATCTATCCTTCAACAGATGCAGTTCAGTTGTCTCTCAGGATGGATAAGAATGAGGTTACAAGTGAAAGACTTCTTTTCGATGCAGCCGGAAAACCTGCATTTGTAAATGTAATCTATTATAATGCGACACAGGAAAAACTTGCTGACGAGATACTTAATTCAGTTGTAGCAAACTGATATGTTAATTACACCGTAAAAAAAAGGCTAACCGCAATTAGTGGTTGAAAAAGATATTTGAATATACTTGAAACGACATGCCTTTCTGGTTGAAAGATTGTCTTTCAGAAAAACGTCTCTGGTTGAAAACCGGATGGATGTCCTCATCTGTCCAGTTCTTTTTATACCTGCAAAGAAAATCATATTTCCTCAATAAATGGTTGAAATGTATTTTTATATGTGGTATAAATATGAGTGGGTAATTCCGCAAAAAGTGGTTGAAACTTATAAATATGGATAAGGAGTTATAAAAAGGAATGGCTGAGGAAGCAAAGAAGACAACGCTCAATTATGTAGATGAGATATGGAATATCGCTGATTATGTCCGTGATGTAATCAGCCGTGCAGACTATAACAAGCTGGTACTGCCGTTTTCCCTTCTCCGCAGACTTGAATGCGCTCTGGAAAGCACCAGGGAAGATGTCGTTAAGGCTGTAAAGGAACACGAAGCAGAATGGGGACGGGAATCCGACAACTACTGCCAGTATTCCAAGAAAGCGTTTTACAATGTCACTTCTTTCCGGCTGAACAATCTCGGAGCCTCCGATACATACGACGCCCTGGATCAATACATCAATGGCTTTTCTCCGAACGCTCGGGAAATCATGCTGAAATTTGAAATGGAGAATACCTGTAAACGGCTACAGGATAAGGGGATGCTCTATTCTGTCTGCCAAAAGTTTGCAGCCCTGCCGTTCGATTCTGAGACTGTATCTGACCGGGAAATGTCCGACATCTACGAGCATCTTATCCAGCGTTACGGCGACGAGATCGCGGAAGACGCCGAGGATTTCATGACACCGAAGGACATCGTCCGTCTTGCGACTGGAATGATCTTCGCCAACGATGATGAACTGATGTCTTCTGACACGGGCATTGTCCGTACATTGTACGATCAGACAATCGGGACAGGCGGATTCGTCTGCGATGCGCTGGAGCTTCTGGACAAATGGCACGAAGATAAGAAGATGAAGGCTCCGGCAATTATCGTTCCGTATGGAGAAGAACTGTCCGGTGTTACATGGGCTATGGCAAAGGCCAACCTCCTTATCCGTAATGTTTCTGATGAGACCAGGGACGCTTATGACAGTACAAAAGACCTGTCTGCTCATATCCTTGAAGGCGATACGCTTTCAGACGACAAATTTCCCGATACCCGCTTTGATTACTGTATAAGTAACCCGCCCTACGGTAAAAAATGGGAAAAAGAGAAGTCTGATGTCGAGACAGAAGCCGCTCACGGCTTTGCTGGCAGATTCGGAGCGGGCACGCCGTCTATTTCCGATGGTTCCATGCTTTTCATACAGAATATGGTCGCTCATATGAAGACCGCTGAGGAAGGCGGCAGCAAGGCAGGCATTGTCCTTTCCGCTTCCCCTCTCTTTAACGGTGACGCAGGCTCCGGCCCTTCCAATATCAGACGGTGGCTTTTCGAGCGGGATCTTGTTGACTGCATCGTAAAGATCGGTCAGGGCGAGTTCTTCCGTACAGGCATCAATACTTATCTCTGGATTCTATCCACGAAGAAACCGGATAGCCGGAAGGGAATGATACAGCTTATTGATGCCTCTGACCGTGGCGATACCTTGCGGAAATCGCAGGGAAATAAACGAATCGCTCTCACAGAAGATGATATGAACTGGATCATTAAGACCTATATTGATGGGCATGACGGCGGCAAGTCGGAACTTCTGCCCGTAACCGACTTCATGTTCCGTGCCGTTACTGTACAGAGACCGCTGAAGATGGTCGTTACATTCGACCTTTCCAAGTGGGACAGCCTTTTTGAGAACAAGTCCATGCAGAAGTTGTCTGGGGACAATCAGTACAGGCTCAAGCAGGCTATTGCTGCACATGAAGGCGAGACGGTCTCTTACGATTGGTGGGTTTCCCATGCGGATGACTTTCGTCATAAGATGGATAACCCGGAAGTCGCAAAGAAAGCCTTTACGGACGCCTTTATTAAAGCGTTTGGCGTAAAAACTGAGAATGATGAAGACATCGTAAGAGATAAGAAAGGGAACCCGGTCCCTGATCCTGACCTCAAGGACACGGAGAAAGTCCCGTATCTCGAAGATATCGACGATTATATGGAACGGGAAGTGCTTCCGTATGTTCCCGATGCCTGGGTAGACGAGACTGTAGTAGATAACGGGCCTCTTGCAGATGGCAAGGTTGGTGTTGTCGGAACGCAGATCTCGTTCGACAAATACTTCTACCACTACGAGGCTCCGCGTGATCCGGAGGATATCATGTCTGAAATCAAAGCTCTGGAACCGGAAATTGAAGAGGCTCTGAAGGGAGTGTTCGCATGAGTAGAGAGATGAAAAACAGTGGTATCGAGTGGATTGGACAGATACCGCAAGATTGGGATATACGCAATATCAAGCACATGGCAGATACGGCTGTCATTAACTCATATATAGATGGTGACTGGATTGAAAGTCCCTATGTAACTGATGAAGGTATCCGTTACCTCACTTCGGGAAATATTGGGGATGGCTTTTACAAAGAACAGGGAAATTCTTATATTTCCGAAGAGTCATTTGCTAAATTAAATTGTAAATTTGCATATCCAGGAGACCTTGTATTTTCACGGCTTAATGAACCATATGGTAGGAGCTGTATTCTGCCAGACACAGAAGATTGCTATGTTTTGGCTGTAGATGATGTAATACTGCGTCCTTTCAGTTACATCGATAAAAAATATGTCTGTTATCTAACGATGTGTGACGGATATCATAGAGCAGTTGGTGAAGAAGCTCGTGGAACGGCAATGAAAAGGATTAGCAGAACTAATCTTGGATTGATAAAATTATCTCTGCCATCTCTCTCTGAGCAGCATGCTATAGTCCATTTTCTCGACCGCAAGTGCTCCGCTATCGACACGGCAATCGAAAAGACAAAGAAATCCATTGAGAAGCTGGAAGAATACAAGAAGGCTGTCATTACAAAGGCTGTGACAAAGGGGCTTGATCCGGATGCGAAGATGAAGGATAGTGGAATTGAATGGATCGGAGAAGTGCCGGAGACGTGGGATGTGAAAAGAGTAAAACACGTTTCTACTAGCATTTCCAAGGGTAATGGTATTACAAAGGATGATGTTGTAGAAGACGGTGATATTTCCTGTGTTCGTTACGGTGAAATATATTCACAATATTCTCTTGGTTTTGATAAGTGTGTTACAAAAACAAACCTAAGTAAAGTATCATCTCCTCAGTATTTTTCTTATGGAGATATTATATGTGCAGGTACAGGCGAACTTATTGAAGAAATTGGGAAGCCAATAGTTTATCTGGGAAGTGAACTTTGCCTTGCAGGCGGGGATATAGTGGTCATTAAGCATAAACAGAACCCTTTGTATTTAGAATATGCTTTAGAGAGTGCCTGTTCTCAAGGGCAACGAAGCATCGGTAAATATAAATTGAAAGTCGTGCACATCTCAGCAAGCGATATTGGTAATATACGGATTGCGCTTCCTAATATTGAAGAACAAAACCGTATTGTTGAGTATCTGGACAATAAGATACAAAGCATATCAAATGTCATTGAGTCTAAGTTGTCCACCATAGAGAAATTGGAAGAATACAAGAAATCCCTTATTTACTACGCTGTTACAGGCAAGATTGATTGCAGAGGTGAAATGGTATGACAGAAGTGGATTATCGAATGCTTATAAGCATAATACATGAACGTCAGGGACTTCCCTGGGGATATGCAAAACTTATTGAATGGAAGGATGACTTCTTGAAGAAGGTCTTTTCCGATATGAATAACGGCGTCATTTCTTTGCAACCTTGGTTTTATCGTGGCGATTTATACCGAATTCATACTCCGCATAGTGGTTTGGCTGAAAATATTGATGAAAATATAGAACGTATAGTTAGCGAAATCTGTGATGACGGAAGCTGTAGCATACTTCCGTATACGCAGTATACAACCAGTCTTGTAGCATTTACTAAACTCCATGATTTTACTGATAATGCATTCAATAAAGTATATGACCAGATGTCTACTTGCATTCAAGTAAATACTGGCGAATTATACGGAATAGATGTAAATGCGCTGTATGACTTTTTAGGAATTGAAAAATTCCCTCCATATGAACAGGAACAGGAAGTTATGTTTCCTTTATTAAAGGAATATGTAATTCAGGAGCATGTATGCACTCCTTTAGAATTTAAAGCATATATAGAAAGTAATAACAATGAATAATAGACATGGATAGTCATACAAGAGCATGTTTACTCCAAAGAAGTAACAACACGACACATACAACTGTTGACAGTGGCAAATGAACAATTAAAGGTATATTGAATGTCGGAAGTAAAAGAATTTGACCTCAACATAGAAAAGATACTGGAAAACTGGGAAGTTTACCATGCCGTCCGTGAAATCATTGCAAATGCTCTGGATGAACAGAAACTAACGGGAACCAAAGACATCAGTATCCGTAAAGAAAACGGCATCTGGCATATCACGGACTACGGAAGGGGCCTCAACTATCACCATCTCACGCAGAATGAGAACGATGAAAAGCTGAATGCGGACGGACTGATCGGCAAGTTCGGTGTCGGCCTAAAGGATGCTCTTGCCACCTTCTACCGTAACGGCATCAAGGTAACGATCCGGTCCAAATACGGCGTTATCACGCTAAAACAGACCAATAAGGAAGGCTTTGACGATGTTATAACGCTCCATGCGGAGATTGCGGAACCGGATAACCCGGATATGGTCGGCACGGACTTCTCTCTCGACGGCTGCACGGACTCCGACATTGAAAAGGCAAAGGCTCTGTTTCTCTGCTTTACAGATACAGTCGTATTGGAAGATACCTCTTTCGGCTCTGTACTGGAACGGGTAAAGGGACAGCCTGCAAGCATCTATATACACGGCATAAAGGTCGCGGAAGAACCGAATTTCCTGTTCTCCTACAATATCACCGACCTTCCGAACAAACTCCGCAAGGCTCTGAACCGGGAACGGGATAATGTTGGCCGGGCAGCCTATACGGATACTGTAAAGAACATCCTTGAATCAGTCGAAACGCCGGATGTGCTTGAAACCCTCATGCACGACTTCGAAGAAGTCGTAAAGGGCGGCGGACACGACGAAATGAACTGGATTGATGTCCAGCTTTATGTCATTAAGCAGTTGTCCAGGCTTGAAGACAAGCTCCTGTTCATTACGGCAGACGAGGCCGTAAACCGTCGTATGGAGGTTTCCGATGCACAGGACGACGGGTATGAGGTCTTCGTTATTCCCGACAAGCTGAAGGAAAAAGCAAAGTCTCTGCGGACAGTTACAACAATCGAGCGGTATAATCAGAAAAAGAACAACTCTTTTTCTGGTGAAGAGATCGACATTTCAGAGCTTACAGCTCCCGAACGGGATGTTTACAATATGCTGCCGGAGATCGTAGCGTTTATGGGCGGACTTCCAGGCGTAATATCCAATGTCCGCATCACAGAAGAGATATACGAAGATGAAGAAGACAAAGGCCAGACTGTCGGCCTATGGGATTCCAAGAGCCGCATCATATGGATCAAGCGGTCGCAGCTCCGGTCGTTATCTGCATTTGCAGGGACGCTTATCCACGAATGCACTCATGCTGCCACACGATATGGTGATGTATCAAGGAACTTTGAAACAGCCCTGACCGATAACCTCGGCAAGATGGCTGCTTATTATTTACGATAAGGAGAAATGAATATGTTTGGTTTTGAAAAGCCCGGGGTAACTTACACCCGTACAGGAAACACGATTTTCGGTTCAGATGGAAGCAGTCATACGATAACTGGAAACACGATCTTCAATTCGGATGGCTCAACTATCATGAATTCCGGGAATACATCATTCCGTTCCGATGGCTCGTCACTTATGCGGACAGGAAACACTACATTTGACAGCAACGGAACAAGTTACATTCAGTCCGGCAACACTACATTCGGAAGTGATGGAACTACGAGGATTCAATCAGGCAATACTGATTTTGGAAATTAGAGAAAGAGGAAAAGAAAGATGTCAGAAGATATCCGGCTCGAAACGAATTTCGAGCATTATATTTCACGAAAGCTACAGGAACTTTCCGATACAAGCGACTGGCAAGTAAGCCAGAACGATGACGGCTTCGACCCTAATACCGGACTCGTAATGGACGACTTTGTGGCTTATGTCAACGCCGTATCCCCGCAGAAGATTGAAAAAATGCAGAAGGATTTCGGCGCAAACTGGAAGAGCAATCTTGAAAAGGCTCTCGTCCATTCGCTTGAAGTGGACGGGACCGTGCAGACGCTCCGTAATGGCTTTGTCATGGCTGGATACCAGACCATCGACTGCTCCGGCCATTATCCTGATGATGTCCGCATCCCGAATATCAAGGAGAAGTATGATGCTAATATTCTCCGTGTGATGCATCAGGTGCATTATCAGACTGCCGGGAACAAGTCTCTTGACCTTGTGTTCTTCATCAACGGCATTCCTGTCGCTACCTCGGAGATCAAGACAGAGCTGACGCAGACAGTGCAGGATGCCATAAAGGAATACCAGACAGAACGGCGACCTGTTGAGCCTTCAACCCGCAGAAAGAACCCCCTGCTCATGTATAAACGGGGAGCCGTCGTGCATTTCGCTATCTCCGAATCGGAGATCTGGATGTGTACGAACCTTGAGCCGGATGAACCCCATTTCCTGCCGTTCAATAAGGGCACTTCTGACGGACACGCAGGCAACGACCCGATGAAGAAGGATGATACGGAATATCCGACCGGATATTTCTGGAACGATATCTGCAAGAAAGAGAACTGGCTCCGTATCTTCCACGACTTCATTTTTGAAAGTGTAGAGAAGAAGGAAGACGCGACCGGGCGGCTGAAAGAGGTAAAGAAGCAGCTGTTCCCCCGTTTCCATCAGTGGAACTGCGTTACCAAATGCCTGAACGATGTAAAGGAAAACGGTGTCGGTCAGCGGTATCTGATCGAACATTCTGCCGGATCTGGCAAGACAGAAACGATAAGCTGGACAGCACACGAACTTATCAATATCCGTAAGCCGGACGGTGAGAAACTGTTTTCGTCCGTTATTGTAGTTACGGACCGTGTTGGCCTCGATTCCAACATCAAGGGGACGATAAAGCAGCTTAAAAAGACACCCGGCCTTATTGAGATGATCGGCGGAGATGCGGATACCCGTCCGCAGGGAGCGAAAAATAAACAGCTTGCGCAGGCCCTTCACGACCGCCGTGAGATCATCGTCGTTACTTTGCAGACATTCCCGTTCGCTCTGGACGAGATAGCCACGGATGATGACCTTGCAGGTGCAAACTTTGCCGTCCTTATTGATGAGGCACACTCTTCACAGACGGGTCAGTTTGCAGGCAAGATGAAGGCCGCTCTGAAACTCGCTGCGAAGGATAAATCCAAGGAAACAGGCGATAGCGATTCCGCTGTCACCGACGAGGAAATGATCCTTGCCTACTTCAAACAGCAGCAGGAAGACCGTACATGGCCTGAAAATGTATCTTTCTTCGCTTATACTGCAACTCCGAAGGCCGAGACAAAGACACTCTTTGGCCGCCCCGGAAGCAGGATTGATGAAAAGACCGGGCAGCCGATTCCCGAATCCTTTGACCTCTATCCCATGCGGCAGGCCATTGAGGAGGGCTATATCATCGATGTTCTGAAAGGCTATATGCCGTATAAGACCGCATATAAGCTGAAAGAGGATGTAGCTTCAGAAAAGCTGGTAGACGAGAAATCTGCCATGCGGACTATCGCGCTCTGGGAGTCCCTGCATCCTACGAATGTCATGCAGAAGACACAGTTCATCATCGAACATTTCATGAAGAATGTGTCAAAGATGCTGAACGGACAGGCAAAAGCAATGATCGTCGCGGCTTCCCGTCCGGCTGTCATCCGTTACAAGTATGCCATCGAAGCTTATCTGCACGCGCACCCGGAATATGACCGTGACAAGGTAGAGGCTTCTATCCGGTTCCAGGTCCCCGGCGAGCCTCTTGTAGCGTTCTCGGGCAAGGTTACAGGCGAAATGGCTATCATGCCTGAAGACGAGAATATCGTAAATGAGGTTGACTACCTCAAGGACAACCCGTTTGCAGCCATCCGCCGCGATTATGATTATACAGAGCAGAATGCCAACGACATCGGTTATCAGAAGGTGGAGAACGCTTTTGACAAACCCGACCACCGCATCATGGTCGTCTGCGACAAGTTCCAGACCGGATTTAACCAGCCAAAGCTCTGCGCAATGTATATCGACAAGAAGCTCTGCAATGATATTGAGATCGTACAGACCTATTCAAGAACGAACCGGAATGCTCCTGGCAAGGACCATGTTTTCATTATCGACTTTGTAAATGACCCCGATACGGTTTATCGTGCCTTTGGCAAGTATGACCACGGGGCGGTAATGGAACACGCTCAAAAGCTCGAAGTTGTCTACGATACCAAAAAACGGTTGGACGAGAGCGATTTCTATACGGAAGACGAAGTAGATACCTACAAGACGGTCCGTTATAAGGCCATAGACGCCCTTTCTGCGTCCGTAAAGGACACTTACAGGAAAAAGCTTTACCAGACTGTTTCTGCCCCCGCAGACCGCTGGAACAACGCTTATTCGGCCAATCAGAACGCCTTCGCGACCTGGAGCCAGACAAAGGACGAAGCAGAGCGTACAGGCAACGTAGACCTGCTGAAACAGGCAGATGACAGGCTTGAAATCATCACCGCAGAACAGGAACGGCTGCTGAACTTCAAGAAAGACCTGAAGAAATACTGTTCTTCCTATACTTACATCTCGCAGGTCATTGACCTTGGAGAACCGTCTCTCGAAATCTTCTACGGCTTTGCAAAGCTCCTTCTGAAACGGCTTGATTCTACTCCGCTTGACGAGATTGATATTTCAAGCCTTGTACTGGCAGATTACAAGATCAATAAACTGGATGTAGAAGAGCCTTCGGACGATGATACGGCAACGTTGAAGCCTATGGGCTCCGGTTCCGGCACATCCAAGAAGAAGCAGACCTCGTTAAAGGAGATCGTTGAGAAGATCAACGAAGCGTTTGGCGCGGATGTCCCGGCTACGGAAGGTGCAAGGACCGTCAATGCCATCGTAGACTCCGTTGCAGCCGATGATGTGAGCCGTATCCAGATCAGGAACTCGACCAACAGTAAAGAAGCTATCATCGCAGATGGACGGCTTGAAAACATTATCAAAGTGGCTGCTCTGTCGCTGAAGAACAACGAACTTGGCAAGCTCGCTGAACAGATACTAAACGATCCTCAGTCCATCCGCCCTATTGCGGAAATGATCTATGACCTCGTAAACCAGAAAAAGCACCTTGATGTAGAAGAAATCTCCAAATATGTAAAAGAAGAAGTAAAGGAATGAACGCATGGAGAATAACATTGCCCTGGCGCTTCTTGGCATAAAGGACTATGACATAAATAAGGTCGAGGATTCATACGAGAAAGGAAAACACTATAAGTTAATATCTTTATCGTACAGCGGGGCCGTTCCCGATGTATGCCCCACTTGTGGAAGTCCTCTTTATAGTCACGGAACACGGCATTTGAAAGTAAATGACACACCGCTGCAAGGCTGCCCGGTAGTCCTTGATATTGAAATACCGCGTTTCAGATGCCGAAATGATGGCGAGAAGCATGTATGGAAGCCAGATCTTTACAATATAGACGAGAATCACAAGATGACCAGGCGGGCTTTGCTGAACATTACAGAGAAGTCCATGCGGACGACATTTGAGGATACTTCTCTCGATTATGTGATGTCGCCGAACACGGTCAAAAATGTCTTTGTAGACTTTCTGGAAGACAACAAGAAGAATCTGCGGTTCAAGACTCCGCTGTTTATGGGAATTGACGAGATAAAGGTCAAAAAACTCGGGGAACTGACGGTCATCACGGATATAGAGCATCGGACAATGTACGACATCCTGCAAGGCCGAAATCAGCGTTCTCTGACTGAATACTTTATGAATCTGCCGGACAGGGAAAAGGTACAGTGGGTCTGCTCTGATATGTACCGTCCTTTCGAGAAGTCTATTGCAACGGCAATGCCGAACGCAAGATGGGCCATTGATCATTTCCATGTCGTTATGAAGGCCAATGAAGCCGTAGATTATGTACGCCGGGAACTTCAAAAAGTTATGACGAACAAGGACCGTATCAAGACAAAACGCGGTCTTGCCTATACATTGAAGACCAGGTTAAAGGATCTGACGCCGGAAGAAGCTGAAAAGATAAAGATTCTCAGGGATGACGGAAAGTTTTATCAACTAGCTGAAGCCTACGACTTGAAGGAGGACTTTTTCAATATCTATGACGAAAACCCTTCGTCGAAGGATAACGCACATAAGGCTTTTGAGGCGTGGGAAGCATCTATCCCGGAAGACGAGATATTTGATAAATTCCGTGAACTTGCTGCAACCGTGCATCACTTTGAAACACAGATATTCCAATACTGGGACTGCCCAATAGCGATCAGCAACGGTTACACGGAATGTACGAACCGCCTGATTCGTGAGAATAACCTGCGCGGCAGAGGATATTCCTTTGATGTCCTGCGGGCAAGGACGCTGTACCGGACTACTAATCTACGGGCTATGCTTGAAAGCGGGCTTGTTGAAGTCGGCCCTGTCATTCCCGAGGACAAACCTGTTTTCCACTTTGACAGCACAAAGGAATTGGAAGATCTGGACGACGAGGAAGATGACGACTACGAGCCGTTCCCAGACACAGAAGATTGATTTTCAACCAGAGCAACAAAAAAGCAGATGTAGGTAATCAGCCCTGCGTCTGCTTTTCATTACAATCGTTTTCAACCACTTATTGAGAAAACACGCCTTTCAAGCATTATATCTTTCAACCACTTATTGCGACCAAACGGTACAGTGATCATCTTCAAAAAGTCGTGTTTTCAACCACTTATTTCGGATAGCCAAAAAAAATACAAAAAAACAGCAGTAGATACAAGAGTATCAACTGCTGTTGTTTTTTTAACGATACATGATAGTTTTGCCGTTACCATCATGTACCACTGGTATCGGGACTAGCCTATTTGAAACAACAGGTCTTTTTGCGTATCAGTTCAATGATAGCAACAAGATCTTCCGCTATCTGTTCTGGAGTACGATATTCGTACAGTGAGAACATATAGCTATTTTTGTTCGTTCCATCCCATCTTTTGCCATTTTTTTTATCATTTACCTTGTTGTAGAATTTAACAGGATACCCCTGCCATTCTTCGAGGTTTTTATGATAATCGTCAACGAGGATTGCATTTTTTTCGTTGACGTATTTTGATTTGTCTTCCCCATCTGGCAAAATAATAGGGTAGACTTCCTGTAAACCTGCCTTACCGATAACTGACATTTTATCAGCTGTAGCTTCGGCAGATGGGCTGCAGGAAAGGAGGCAGTTCTTTATGTTTAATTCTGTCTCCTTGGAACGTAGCAGCTTAATAGCTTTTACTACGTTCCATTTTATTGGCAGATTAAGCCAATAATGAGGTTGTTTCCAGTCAGCTCCCTTTAGAAAGTCCAAAACAACCCCGTCAATATCCCAGTAAATGAAGAATGTCGCCTCATTTACGAGACTGTAATTCAAAGTAGCCATAGACCACCTTGTTCATCCCTCTCCGCATCAGAGGGATAGGACGCCTTTCTCCGTCCTTATCCCTCAGAAGAGGGGGAGTACGACTTAGTTATTACTTTACGTCAACTCCGTGAGTAAAGTAATAACTGAGCTTATCTTTTAATGTTGTCTGTCTGCTGTATGTTTCCTCATGTCCGATAGCATAGGAAACAGCAGACTGGTCACCGACCAGGATGCACTCTTTCTTTGCACGGGTGATACCCGTGTAGATAAGATTCCTATTTAGCATCCTCATCTGGGACGGCAGTATACACATAATGACACATGCATATTCCGAACCCTGTGATTTATGGATACTCATGGAATATCCCAGTTCAAGCATATTCAGGTCTTCTTTTTCATAGGTCTGAACATTGTCTCCAAACTGGATATCAAGAGTGCAATTCTGCTCATCCACCCCTACAACTGTTCCGACATCACCATTGGCTAAGCCGTTCCAGTTCCTTGTCTGTAGCACAAGATCTCCTTCACGGAATATCCTGTTTCCACATGCTACAGATTTGCCAACAGGGTTAACGTAATACTGTGCGTAGCCATTGAGGCTGTCTACGCAGCATTTTGTCATACCTCTATGGAGGGGAGAGAGCAGTATCACCTGTTCTTTTCCATACTGTGCCACCTTTTTGCGATAGATGGTCAGTATGTCTTTGCAGGCTTCTCTGTCTTCGTCTGCCTGGTAAGCCATGAAGGTCTTACCATCAAAGATGAGGCTGTCATCTCCGACACGGATCTTTTCAGCATTAGGAATGATATTGCTGTCACCCTTTTGTCTGAACACGTCCGTAAGGCGGACAACAGGAATAAGCCCGCTTTCAATCAAATCACGCAGAACAGCACCTGCACCTACACTTGGAAGCTGATCGATATCGCCTACAAATGTAAGCTGAGAGTCATCTGATACTGACTTCATCAGGTCTCTTGCGAGCCAGATGTCGAGCATTGATGACTCATCTACAATAACGGTAGCTTCTGTTATCGTATCAGGCTGCGGTCTGAAACTTTCTGCATCATCGATGCACAGAGCACGATGGATTGTCGTGGAAGGCAGTCCTGTTGACTCTGCAAGTTTCTTCGCCGCACGTCCGGTCGGAGCCATCAGACGCGAATCTTTACGCTTTCCGTATTTTCTACGGATATCTGTAATGACCTGCATGATAGTGGTCTTGCCTCGACCGGGGCCTCCTGTAATAACGCTAAATCCGTTGCTTAAAGCTGCTTCAACAGCCTGTTTCTGCTGTACGGCAAGCGTCATCCCATGACACTTTTCCCATTCGATGATTTTTTCAGGTATCCCTGTTATAACATCTCCTGGGTTCTGACACAGTTCATATGCTCTTTGAGCGATAGCATATTCTGCACCAGATGCACTCTTTCGAAGGAACAGCTTTTCCTTCTTAGAGTAAGAAAGGCGTTTGTCGATAAACTTTCTGTCTATCACGCCTCTTATCTGCTCCCGTGTATATCCGTAACGGGAGACTTTTTTAATCAGTCCTTCCAGACTGATGCCTGTGTTCCCACAGGCTTCATTTCTCTTCATCTCGAAGAGAATCTTACCCCAGATCACTTGGGGTGATTGGGCATCATAGCCGTCCTTTGCAGCGAGTTCGTCTGCAAGATGGAATGTACCACCTGGCATATCAGCGAACTCATAAGGATCATTTACAGCCCAATCAATGGCTTTGTTTCCAGCCAGACGGTAAATCTGGCATATCTGGGTAGTGGAAAAACCCAGAGGAAACAGTTTGCAGAGAAGTCCTCGGGCACTTCTCTGTAACAGGACTTCATCAGATATGGCAAGTGCCGTTTTCTGAGTCAGTCCCCTAATTCCGACGATCTTTTCGGGTAATCTTTCAACCGTTTTAAGAGTGGCTTCTCCGAATACCCCAAAAATCGAGTCAGCTGTAATGAAGTCGCATCCGCTCTGCTGTAACAGAGTGATTACATTCCTATGATCCGACTTTATCAGCCGTTTCATGTAGGAAACGGAGAATATTTCTCCGTACTTCGATTTTTTGACGTCACCCTCGAAGGAAGTGACGAACTTGTCCTGAGGCAGGAACTGCCCCTCGCACTTTACGGACTTCTTTGCATCAATGTCCATATACAGTGCGATTACAAAGTTGTCTTTTTTATAGATAGCTTTGTAAAAGACTCCTGTAAATTCCGCCATAATCCCTCCTTTCTAGGATGAGTTGTAGATTTGCACATTATCTACACCTCCTGACGTACAGAAAAGACGGCTCTCTTGAGCCGTCCTTTCAACAATAGACCGTTCCATTAAGGCGGGAAAGCAGAACTGATAAACAGGTCCACTCCCGTCACTTACGGGAACCATATGATGATGTCAGGAGATTAAAAACAAAAAAGCAGCCAGAAAGAAAACCTTTCTAACTGCTAAAATCTTATGACAACTATATGTAATATAATACTACATACGACGTGCAATGTCAAAGACAGTTATAATAAAGCACGAACCTCTGTTCATGTATCATTAATATATAAAGATAATATATAAAGAATATCAGCATCATGTTTACTTGTTTTATTTAGCGACTGAGAAATGCTATAAAATAAAGGGTTTTCAAAGGGTTTGACGGAAGAAGAGTCATCAGGTCGTGGAAACAGGACATCTGCCTGAAAGTAAATGGGGTAGTGCTTAACGGAAAAACAGACAGTTATGATAAAGGTCATTGCGGAACTATATGACTTTTTAACGGAAAACGGGGCAGTAGAACAAAGCTGTCATTTCTGCTTACTGTCCTTTTTTCCGTTATAACCATATCATAACGGGTTGTGATTCTTTAACTAAATATAGCAGTCTGTGTGAATATTTTATAAAAAATATCAGTTGTCAACAGTTTATCCACATAAAAATCCGTTTTATCCACATATCTCTGTGGACAACTGATGTATTTTCATCATTGCGGGTGTTATATACACTATCCAGAGTCAGTAATAAGCATCGTGGAAGATATGACAGATTTAACGGAAAAACGGACACTGTAACTGATATCGCGGTATCCACGACTGTCCATTCTTCCGTTTCTGTTGTCCTGTCATGGCACAAGAATTTAAACCTCTGTCCATGATATGATTTTCTTTGCAGATTATGATTCAGAAAAAAGGATATATATCTAAAAGCACGTTTTACAGCGTATCTGCCTGCCATATGCCTGTTTGTTAACAGCCCACGACACTAAAGGGTCGCCGTTTCCTCTATAAATTGATGAAAGTATTCCGTGTCTGTGCTGCCATTCCGAATATTTTATCACGGAAAGCAGGACATCTATTACGGAAGAACGGACAGTGACAAACGGAAAACAGGGCAGTCAGATGGAATTTTGTGTCCTTTTTTCCGCTTTATCTATTGCTTTTTGAAAACCATTAGTATAAAATCGGTTCAGGACATAAAATTTATGACCGGTTTTCCGTCAAAGACAGGCTGTATCTGATAATCAACTGCCTCCTTTTCCGCTGAACCGGATGAAAGGAGACTGTATCTATGCCTGAGATTATGACCGAAGCACAGAAGAGAGCGGTAGAGGTTGAAGAAGGTCGCAATGCGATGGTCCGTAAGGATAATACTCTCATTACAGCCAAATATAAATCGCCTCTTCTTGAAAATCAGCTTACCAGCATCTGCATATCAAGAGCAAAAGAACAGAATGGGGAATACATAGCAACTGTCACATCTTCAGAATTGAGGCATCTTTTTTCTCTTAATGATAGCAATTCCAAAATCTATAAACGCCTGTATTCTGTTGCAAAAAACATGGCAGGCCGTACCATATCCGCAGAAGATGGGCACGGCAACTTCTCTGTAATTAGCGTAATACAGGAGGCTAGATACAAGGACGGCGTATTCTCAGTTCTCTTTTCAAAGAAGATGAAACCTCTCCTCTTTGACTTACAGGGAAAATATACATCATACGCTCTTGCAAATATCCTTAATTTTAAAAGCGACTATTCTTTCAGAATATACGAGATAATCAGAAAAGAAGCTTTTCGCATTACAAAGACCGTACCGATCGTTACCGTAGGGTACGGGTTGTCTGAATTTAAATGTATGATAGGCATGGTAAACATGGAATCAGACCGTATCAAAAAGGCATTACAGGAGAATCCTATTGACTGGGACAGGATAGTGGAGATGGCTCCGGAAAAATCTTATGAAAACTGGACTGATTTCAGAAGGTATGTCATAAACAAGGCTAGAGATGAGATACGCTCACAATGTGACGTATGTTTTGATTATTCACCTGTCAAGGAAGGCCAGGGATCAAGAGTTGTCGGGATAAAGCTGTTTATCATGAAAAACGACGTGATAAACCATGATGTAAATATCAAGGAAGAGGGTATCAAGAAGCTGAATGAAGAATATGCTGACTCACCTTATAAACCGTCTCCTGAACTGGTAGAGATGATAGGTCATAATGAACTTAAAAAGAGCGACCTTATGATGTTCCTTAAAGATGCGGGCGGGGACAATGAGTTGGTACTTGAAGCTATAAAAAAGGCAGACGGGCAGGAGAGGGTAAATAACTACATAGGCTGGATAAGGTCATGTATACGGAGTGGAGGATATAAGGATACAGATATTCCAGTGGAATCAGGATCGTCGGAAGCTGCAAGACAGAGCGATGCTCTTAATGCAGAGATAGAGAAAGATGCAGACAAGTTTGCAGCAAGTTACTGGAAGAGGGTAAAAGATGGGGGACAGGAAAAATTTAAAGAGTTTTCGGACTTTCTTGTGTTGAACAACTTTACCGTGGATATGTTTGAAGCCATGTATTCACCTGCTGAGTGTGGGGAGATATTCATTAAATGGGTCAAAGGAGAAAAGATAACCCTGATGTGATATTGTTTGCTATATCAGATATGATATCTATATAAATATCATTACTGATATAGTTTTACATTTTTTATATCATCTAGGCAGAAAAAAAGACATCACACTGTATGGAACAGCATGATGTCTTTGTCTGTTATCGGTATATTTTAAGAAATCGGGCGGGAATTCTCGGGAACTTGTTCCCGAGATGAAAGCCCGTAAATAGTGCTTATCTGAAGCAAATAAGAACAGAATATATGTTTTCTTATTGCCTCAGATATGTTATAATATCATTATGAACAAAGCATACGTTTACAGACTGTATCCTACAGCCGACCAGAAAATCTTATTTGCAAAAACGTTCGGCTGCTGCCGCAAGATCTGGAACCTTATGCTCGGCGACCGTATCGACGCCTACAACGATTATGGGATAACCCTGCTACCGACACCTGCATGGTATAAATCAGATGACAGGTATTCTTACCTCAAAGAAGTAGACTCCCTCGCACTCGCAAACGTACAGCTTGATCAGCAGAGGTCTTTTACAGCCTTCTATAATGGAACGTCTGGCTATCCGAAGTTCAAGTCAAAACGCCGTTCAAAGCTGTCATACACTACCAATAACCAGGGCGGGACCATCTCTGTTGCGGATAAGTCTGTCCGCCTTCCAAAAGCAGGTATGGTAAAAGCCAGGATCCATAGAAAAGCTCCTTCCTATATGAAACTGAAGTCAGCGACTGTTTCATGCGACAAATGTGGCAGATATTATGTTTCCATACTTTATGAGTATGACAGGGCTGATATCTTTAGCAATACCCATACATCTGACGACCCGAAAAAACTTCTGGGACTTGATTACAAGTCAGATGGCCTGTACGTTGACTCTGAAGGCAGGTGTGCTGATAAGCCGCATTACTACAGGCAGTCTCAAAAACGGCTAAAACACCTGCAACGCGGTCTGTCACGAAAGGTCGGCTCAAAGAAGGGCGAGACACCTTCCCACAACTTTGAAAAACAGCTTGCCAGAGTCCGTAAACAATACAGGCATGTGGCAGACCAGAGACGTGACTATCTCCAGAAGCGGTCAACCGCCCTTGCTGATGAGTACGGCCTTATCGGTGTAGAAGACCTATCCCTTAAAGGAATGTCGTCTTCCAAAGGACTGGGGCTTGGAAAAGCAACAAACGATAACGGCTTTGGTATGTTTATCCAGATGCTTGCCTATAAGATGGCTGATAGGGATAAGCTCCTCATAAAAGTGAGTAAGACTTTTCCGTCAAGCCAGCTGTGCCAGTGTGGATATAAGAATCCGATAACCAAGGATCTCTCTGTCCGCACTGTTGTATGTCCTGTATGTGGACGTATATATGACAGGGATGTGAATGCAGCCATAAACATAAGGAACGAAGCTTACCGCATCTTCCGATGTGGGGAATAGGCTAAAATCTATGTAGGGCGGGGACCGCCCGAACTAAAGCCTGTGGAGCTGGCTCTGACGGGGTATACCTTTAGCGGGGTATGCTAGTTACCACCAGTCTTGAAGCAGGAAGCTCGGCTACTTGTAGCCGAGTAGTTCACATTCCCCGACGTACATGGAATTATTCAGTTACTTTTTTGCATTTGAAGGTGCGGAGGTTGTAACTGAAACCTCAAGTTCTCCTGTTGGCTTTCTCTTGGCAAACTGCTCAAGATCAGTCTTATCCGCCAGGTCAGCTTTAGCAGCTTTAAGCGGTTTTGCGGAGAACTTCTCCTTAACCAGCTTATTATAGAGGGTTGGAGCCTCTTTCTTAAGGGTCTTGAACCCTGTCGCCATCATAGACGGCTGGAGACCTTTGTCCCAAAGATCTGGGCGCTCGGTCTTGATACGGGCTTCATCATACCCGTCTGCCTTGGTCTTCTCGTTGATACTGAGAAAGACCTTTTTCCCATCAGCTGTTGTATAAACAGCCTTGGCATTGTTTTCCTTATCAAAGGTAGGAAGCAGCTTGGAGAGAGCTTCCTCTTTATCCGCCTTGATCTTTGCAAGAGCATCGAGATGCCTCTTGCTTTCCTGCTTTTCTTCCCAGTCAAGTCTGGAAAGTTCTTCAGCATATGAGCCGAGTGCAGGCTCAAGATTAAACGGCTTTTCCGACTCCTTATAGCCGATTCCATATTTTGCATAGGCATCGACTGTATGATGAGCTGTGTCATCATTTGGAATCTTCACTTCAGAGCAGTCTACGGCAAACTGCTCTACTTTTTTAAGGATGCGAATTTCCACATTTTTATCCCTTTCGACCTTTCGGACGAGAAGGTTTTGTGGATACAGCCCGTCATCCCTGGGAGCGACGGCGATGAACCAAAGAGGAAGGTTCATTACCGCCATGTAGTATCTTGTCTGAACCTCGTAGGGTTCAGGGCAACCTACTACATTGAGGCTGTCAACTCTCCACTTGGCTGTGGAGAGCTCAATCTTACGGGTGGTCTTTATCTCCAACCCGTAATAACCCAATGTCACGTCGTTATCGACACCGAGTTCAGGATCGAACTTATGAAGTTCAATTAGTCTGTCGATATCGGCAACTACGTGTGGGAACGCCAGGTTCCCTTCGCTGTCCAGTATACCACACTGAAACAGCGATTTGTCCTCAACGAGGAATCCATATAAGCCTGCTGGCTTCAGGTATTCCTCGTTTATCTTGTCGAGAGCCATTGCAGCTACGGCTCCTTCAAGATTGTTACCGGCTTCCATAGCTGAGGTATCACGCTCAGCTTCCTGTCTGCCTGTAAGCTGGTAATACAGGGCAAGCTTGCCGTTAAAGGCTTCCGGGACACCGTTTTCATGTCCCGGATAAATGCCTGCAACAGCCGCTGCAGAGCTGGCTCCGATGCAGCAACCGTCTGAGACTCTGCCGCCCGCTGTCTTACGATCAGCGAGCCATTTGGCATCATCTCGGACAGTCTGCCTGTCTGCTCCCAGGACTGGCTGCCCTGAGAGATATTTTTTAACCCAATCGTTGCTGTCAGCAACTTTTATTGGGTTTCCATTTTTATGCCCTTCTGGGGCTTTTATCTTAACAAGAGACATTTTTGTCTCTCCTTTCTCCCATCAATACGTGACGGGTCGTTTAAATAAACAGAACCAGATATAATCTGGTTCAGATACATAAGAAGTCCCCGTTATCCGGTGGGGCGGTAATCCTTTTTAAGCCTGTATGGTCGATTACTCCCACCTGATGCGGGAACCTAAAATTTTAAGGAAATGTCAGGCACGACTGGCATTGTATGCCCGAACCATATCCTTTATCTCTCTAGGGAGAGAATATGGCTCGCCGTCGAAGACGGCTCTGCGGCATACGCTCATCGCATATGCCAGTGCGTCCTGGTAGTTATGTCCCAATTTAACGGCAAACGCCGTATAGTTAAGGACATCTTTCTCCCAATCAGGATATTCATCCTGATAATATAATTCTCTGCCTGCTGTTATAGCAGCCACTATAGTATCAGTAGCTGCCACCTTTTCACTTTCAGACAGAGAGTTGAACCCAGCCATCTTCTCAAATCGCTTGATGGCTGCATACTCCGCTTTTACAGGGCGAAGATTCTCTACATATTTTCTACCCATTGATTTATCCTCCTATAGGTCAGAAAATATATGCCGCCCTGAGGATACAGAAACTCTCTGCAACCTGATTCCACAAGGGGCGACATAAGATGTTGTACCCCGTGGAAACGGGTATTAAAAACAAAAAATGCAGGAGCTGAATCTTTTCAAAATAGAAAAAATCAGTTCCTGCATATTTCTTATTACTGTAATTAGTTTTATTATAAACTAACTACGTCAATAATGCAAGTTTATTATCACAAGTCTGACAACTTGTATTACTTTATTTACAAAAAAACTCCCTGCTTCGGCAGAAAAAAAGTAACGGTATTCCTTTGAGAATATTTTATTCGTATTGGGAATACTGATATTCCTATTGGAATATGTTTATTCTGGAAAATGGAGTGTATATGCGTATAGATATGGATATAATTACATATTTACAGCTGATTTCAGAAAAGATTTTTTCCCTTTAGACTGTATAATACAAGGGCAGGAGGATATATAATGCAGATAAAGAAATTTACGCAGGCTTCCATGGAAGTCTCACAGATGGCAGAAAGAGAAGCTATCGATCATGGAAATCAGGAAATAAAGCAGGAACACCTTGTTCTTGCAATGCTAGATCAGAAAGACGGCCTCATTCCGAAGATATTCGAGAGAATGGAAATCGATACGGATATGTTCAGAAAGCGTCTTCTAGGCATCATAGATACTTTTCCGAGAGTTGATGGCAATACAGCGAAGACCTTCATAGGAAAACAGTTAAACGATGTCCTGACACATGGAGATGATGAAGCAGAAGCGATGAAAGATGATTACGTTTCCGTCGAGCATCTTTTTCTTTCTCTGATCAAGTATCAGTCAGACACCATAAAGACTCTTTTTGATGAGTTTGGTATTACCCGTTCAAACTTCATGCAGGCTCTTAAGGGCATACGCGGAAATGTACACGTTACAACGACGAACCCGGAGGCTACCTATGATGTACTGGAAAAGTACGGATATGACATGGTAGAGCAGGCAAAAAAACAGCAGACAGATCCTGTCATAGGCCGTGATACCGAGATAAGGAATGTTATAAGGATCCTTTCCAGAAAGACAAAAAACAACCCTATACTCATCGGTGAACCCGGAGTAGGAAAAACAGCAGCTGTCGAAGGACTTGCCCAAAGAATCGCATCGGGAGATGTACCAGACAATCTTGAAAACAAGAAGATATTTTCACTTGATGTATCATCCCTTGTCGCAGGAGCTTCCCTCCAAGGGGAGTTCGAAGAAAGGCTGAAGGCTGTCCTGCAGCAGGTTTCTGAATCCAACGGCGACATACTGCTTTTCATAGATGAGATACATATGATAGTAGGAGCAGGCAAGTCGGGCGGTGCTATGGATGCAGGAAATATCCTTAAACCAATGCTTGCAAGGGGACAGCTTCACTGTATCGGCGCTACTACTATAGATGAGTACCGTGAGTACATTGAAAAAGACCCCGCTCTTGCAAGAAGGTTTCAGCCTGTTATCGTAAATGAACCATCCGTCGAAGATACGATAAGTATTTTAAGAGGAATAAAGGACAGGTATGAAAACTATCACGGTGTAAAAATACAGGATGCAGCCCTTGTTGCAGCTGCCACACTTTCTTCCCGCTATATCACAGACAGGCATCTTCCAGATAAGGCGATAGACCTTGTAGATGAAGCCTGTGCTTCTGTAAAGACAGCTATAGGTTCGATGCCTCCTGAACTGGATGAACTTGATCGTAAGGTGATGCAGTTGGAGATTGAGGAAGCTGCTCTTAAGAAAGAGACCGACTTCGCTTCTCAGGAACGTCTTGATGAACTCAAGTCAGAACTGTCAGAATTAAAAGATGATCTGTCCGTACAGAAAGCCCAGTGGGAGAATGAAAAGAGTGCTTTATCCAAAGTAACATCATTAAGAAAGAAGATAGAAGCAGTAAACAAGGATATAAAGGTCGCTCAGCAGAACTATGACCTTGACCGTGCTGCTGAATTACAGTATGGAAAGCTTCCGAAGTTAAAAGATCAGCTTGCTGCTGAGGAACAGAAAGTCAAAGACAAGAAGCTTACCATGATCCACGAGAGTGTGGATGAAGATGAGATAGCTTCAGTCGTATCAAGATGGACTGGAATACCGATACAGAAGCTAAACGAGACAGAAAGAGCAAAGATAGTCCATCTTGAAGACACTCTCCATAAACGTATCATAGGTCAGAACGAGGCTGTAAGAAAGCTCTCCAAGGCAATCCTCAGATCAAGGGCAGGTATCAATGACCCGACAAGACCAATCGGCTCATTCCTTCTGCTTGGTCCTACAGGAGTAGGTAAAACAGAACTTGCCAAGGCACTTGCTGAAGCCCTGTTTGATGATGAAAACAGTATGATACGTCTCGATATGTCTGAATATATGGACAAAGCATCAACTGAAAAACTTATCGGTGCTCCTCCAGGATATATCGGTTATGAGCAGGGAGGACAGCTGACAGAGGCGGTCAGGATGAAACCTTATTCAGTCGTCCTGTTTGATGAGATGGAGAAAGCCAATCTGGATGTATACAATCTCCTGTTACAGATACTTGATGATGGAAGGCTTACGGATTCCCATGGAAGGACTGTTGATTTCAAGAATACTGTCATCATCATGACCTCAAACCTTGGAGCAGAAGAGATACTTAACGGTACAAAAGACGGCAACATAACGAAGCAGGCACGGGATGCCGTGAATCAGGTGCTGTACAAATATCTGAAACCTGAGTTTCTGAATCGTCTTGATGAGATACTTCTGTTCCAGCCTCTTACTGTTGATGACGTCTGCAATATTGCAGGGCTGTTTGCTGATAATGTTGCAAAACGTATGAAGGAAAGAGGATACGAAATAGAGTTTACTGATGAGGCGATACAGTATATAGGACAGAGCAGCTATGATCCTGAACATGGAGCAAGACCAGTCCGCAGATTTATGCAGAAATACATAGACACAGCTATAGCAGAAAGCATCATGAACAATGAGGTTGGCGAAGATGAAAAGGTTGTGATTGATGCAGTTGATGAAGATGGTGAACTTAATCTTGTGATTGAAAACCGTCCTAAAGACAAGCACAAAAAAACAACAGATGAAGAATCCTGATTTATGGAAAGAAAGACTGCTTCTTGTCTTTGACATATATGCCAATATACTTTATAATATAACATATATCTAGTCAAAAGGTATTTTTAAAGTCGTTAGAATCTGATGATTCTGGCGGCTTTTTTGTTACAAGTCCCGATTTGCTAAAGAAAAGAAAGGAGCATGATTATGGGATGGACAGGTATCCCGAAGCACTTTGACAGTGCTTCAGAAAAAAAACAGTACCTTGATGGTCTCTTCAGAGACGGAATAAAGGTGCTACTTTCGAGGATGGTCAGCAATGAGTATTATGCTGCCATTCAACAGGAAGACGGTACTGTGACTGCTTATGTCGTAAAGACGGCAAGCAGGAGTGCAGAATTCCTTTATAAAGGAGTATCTGAGGACTGTGGTCCGATATGGACTAAATGCCCTCAGATGATTCTTAAAATCCTTTCTCCGACTGAGAACCAGTGGGCTCTCAAGTGGAGACAGGAGTGTGTCGAGTATAACGAGGCACAAAGAATCAAAAGGCGGAAATACGAGAAAACCGCCAGAGAAAAAAATAAAAATGAAAGGGCACAGCTTAAAGCTGCTATAGCAGCCGCTCTTGACTAATCATTTTTTTAACACCCGCTACAACGAGACAATATATATTGTTCTTGTGCAGTGGGTGTTTTTTTGACCAAAAATCAAGAACAGTTCCTTGTAGTGTGTTATAATTATAAAAGACGGTACATCAAATATTGAGATATACAGATATTATAGCAAAGGAAGATATATAAAATTTATGGATAGATATAATGCTATTGACTTGTTCTGTGGAGCAGGAGGCTTATCCTATGGCTTTATGGAAGCGGGGTATGATATAATCGTCGGGGTTGATAATGATAAGGATGCCCTTAATACGTTTTCAAAGAATCATGAGGGAGCAATGGCTCTGAATGCCGACTTGTCGAAGCAGGCAACAATAGATGAAATAAGGCATATAGCGGGCGACAGAGAGATAGATGTAGTCATTGCAGGTCCCCCATGTCAAGGATTCTCAGTCACAGGTCCGAGGCATTTTGATGATCCAAGGAATAGACTGTATCTTGCAGTTATTGAATTAGTAAAACAGTATCGCCCGAAGGGGTTCATAATAGAAAATGTCCCTGGGATGGCTGCGATGTATGATGGACAGGTAAAAGATGAGATTCTAAGACGTTTCCGTGATATGGATTATAATATTGAATGCCGGATTCTGAAGGCATGTGACTATGGCGTTCCTCAGATGAGAAGAAGGCTTATTTTCATGGGAGTACGTGGTGATATAGGTAAACCAGAATTTCCTGTTCCTATGTATGGACCTGATGGAAGCAGACCTTATGTAACCTGCCGTGATGCAATATCAGATCTTCCAGAGAGGCTTGATAAAGATGGTCTTGGTACAGAGGAAGATTTATATAGTCAGCCTGCACAGACAGAATATCAGAAAGAAATGCGTGGCAGCTGTAATATCCTTTATAATCATGTAGCTACAAAGCATAAGGAGTTTGTAAAAGAGGTCATAGCACAGGTTCCAGAGGGCGGTAATTATAAAGATCTGCCGGCAGGTGTGGGAGAAAGCAGAAATTTTCATATGGCGTGGACAAGGCTTGATGGCAATGCTCCTGCCCGGACTGTGGATACTGGTCATAGGAACATATTTCATTATAGCCTGAACAGAGTACCTACTGTCAGGGAGAACGCAAGACTTCAGTCGTTTCCTGATGATTTTGTATTCACAGGAAGTCGCACAAAGCAGAGCAGACAGGTAGGCAATGCTGTACCACCGCTGCTTGGCAAGGCTCTTGGGTTACAGCTGAAAAAGATTATTGGTGGCAGTGACAGTTGTGCAGCAGAGGACGCTCACTAATACCCACGGGCAAGCCCGTGGGGTTGCAATAGAAATACTGTAACCCTGAGTGAGTAGCCTAAGTGCTTTAAGCACTACGTTAAGAGAGAATATATAGGTACTTTGGAATGTAGTACCAAGTTCCAAACACTACGGTCTGTGATTAAACAGCTCTGAGGTATAGGAGCAGTGTTGCAGACACATAAACCTCTCATTAACATTGGCGATGGTACACTAACCACCCTTCGGGGTGAGTAACTAAAACCTTTTAAGGTTTTAAGAAAGGAGTACGACTTATGGTCTATGTATTATCAAAAACCGGACAGCCTTTAATGCCTACAGAAAACCATGCTAAAGTACGTATTCTTTTAAAGCAAGGTAAGGCAAAGGTAGTACACCGCTGTCCGTTTACAATACAACTGTTGTATAGTAGCACGAACTATACACAAAAGGTAACTTTAGGCATAGATAGTGGAAGTAAGCATATTGGTCTTTCAGCAACTACAAAGGATAAAGTATTATTTGAGTCTGATGTAGAGCTTAGAAACGATATTGTAGACTTACTTTCTACTCGTAGAGAATTAAGACGTTCCCGTAGGAGTCGTAAAACCAGATACCGTAAAACACGATTTAACAATCGCAGGCGCAGTGACAGATGGTTAGCACCCTCTGTAAAACAAAAAGTAGACTCTCACATTACGATGATAGCAAAGATACACAAAATACTGCCTATCTCAAATATCATAGTAGAAGTAGCCTCTTTTGATATCCAGAAGATTAAGGATCCTGCAATAAGTGGTACAGATTATCAAAAAGGTGAACAGTTAGACTTTTGGAATGTGCGTGAGTACGTCCTCTTTCGTGATGACCACACTTGTCAGTGCTGCCACGGAAAATCAGGAGATAAAATTTTAAACGTACATCACATAGAAAGCCGTAAGACAGGTGGTAATGCACCCAATAATCTCATTACACTATGTGAAACCTGTCATACTGGATATCATAAGGGAACCGTAAAACTACCTAAGACAATACATAGAGGAATGTCTTTTAAGGATGCTACGTTTATGGGCATCATGCGTTGGGCTTTGTATGGGAAACTTAAGTCTATATATCCAGACGTAAAACTTACTTACGGATATATTACTAAAAACGTTCGTATAAAAAACGGTTTGCCAAAGGATCATTATATAGATGCTCGTTGTATTAGTGGCAATCCTAACGCTGCTAGTAACGGAGATGTCTATTATTATAAAAAAGTCCGTTGCCACAATAGGCAGATACACAAGAATACCATCCTTAAAGGTGGTTATCGTAAATGTAATCAGGCTCCATATGAAGTTAAAGGTTTTAGACTTTTTGATAAGGTACAGTGGAAAGGATGTAAGTGTTTTATTTTTGGCAGACGCTCTACAGGACGTATGGATTTAAGGCTTTTAGACGGAACACATATTAACGCTTCTGTAGGATACAAGAACCTAAAGTTGTTAAAAATGCGTAGTAGTTATCTTATAGAACAAAGAAAGGTAGGTTAAATGCGGTTCCTCCCACAGGCAAGCCTGTGGGTTTCCCCGCTAAATATTTATGACAATGCTTAGATCGATAGACATATTTGCCGGGTGTGGAGGTCTGTGTGATGGATTTGTACAGTCAGGTCGCTATCAGACCCTTGCTGCGGTTGAATGGAACGAAGCACCTGTAAATGTACTCAGAAAGCGTCTTTCTGATAAATGGGGAATGGATGACGCTGAAAAAAGAGTTATCAGGTTTGATGTCCAGAGAACCGATGAGCTTATCCGTGGGTGGACTGGTGATGAGGAATATGGTTCATGCGACGGTCTTGAAAAGTATATAGATGGCTCTCTTGATGTAGTGATAGGCGGTCCTCCATGTCAGGCATATTCAATAGCCGGCAGGGTGAGGGATAAAAATGGGATGCGGCTTGATTACAGGAATTATCTGTTTGAAAGTTATATCAGAGTGATACGGCATTTTGAACCGAAAATCTTTGTTTTTGAAAATGTGCCAGGTATATTGTCGGCGAGACCTGGAGATGGTTCATTTAAGATAATTGACAGAATACGGGATGAATTTGACAAGGCAGGTTATGCAGTGCTGAGTGATCTGTCAAAAGCCGTGGTTGATATGACTGAATATGGTGTTCCGCAGAATCGTAAAAGGATTATCATTCTTGGACTGAATAAGAAGTATTATGGAGGTTCCAAAAAGTGTGGGAAGATTCTCTATGATTTCTATACAAGGATACTGCCGTTTTACAAGTCAGATCATGTCATGACTGTAAGAGATGCCATATCAGATCTTCCGAAACTCTTTCCTCTTGAAAAAGACATCAGGATAGACGGTCATCATCTGTCACACAGCCTTCCAGAACTACCTGTAGATGGACATATACCAAGATATCACAGCCAGAGAGATATAAAGATATTTCGTATGCTTGCAGAAGACATTTTATCAGGGGAGAGAAAATATGAATCCACGGAAGCCTTGAAGGAGCTTTATACGAAAGTCACAGGCAAAGTATCGAATGTACATAAGTATCATGTATGCGAATGGGACAAACCGAGCAATCTTATACCTGCACATCTTTATAAGGACGGACTCAGGCATATACATCCTGATCCTGAGCAGGCCAGAACTATAACGGTAAGGGAAGCTGCACGGCTTCAGACTTTTGATGATGACTTTTGCTTTGGCAAAAGTATGACAGAGGCATACAAGATGATAGGCAATGCCGTGCCACCACTTTTTGCAAAAAAACTTGCACTTGCAGTAAGCGATATGATGGAAAAATACTCGAAATAGATATGTTTCAGTTGAATATTCCAGTTAATTGAAAAAATGATGAAATCCGTCTCTTCTTTATGTATAATAGATATGGTTGTCGGCAACCATTAACTTTCGTTGTGCAGAAGTGAGGCGGATTTTATGCTGTTTTACAGAAATCTTGACCAGATAGTTTATGAACGGTATAAACTATTCAAATGCGATGACATTGTTATAATCTCAGGATATGTAGGACCTGCTCCTATAGAGCGTATAAGCCATATTCCGATGCATACTACAGTAATCTATGGTATGTATGGCAGTGATGGTATTGGTTCTGCCCTTCATTCATCCCTTATAGCTGAAGACAGGGCACACAGTAACGTAGACATATTGTATTCGACCGTTCCTGTTCATTCAAAGATATATATGTGGCGGTACAAAGATGAGGTAGCCCAGGCTCTGATAGGAAGTGCTAATTTTTCTACTAATGGGCTTACCACGCCATATAAGGAGACTCTGGCAGAAACCACGGCAGATACCTTTGAGGCACTGGACAGATATTATAAACATATTCTGTCTAACTGTCTTGGATGTAGGGATGGGAAAATTGAACTTAAACGTAAGAGCGGGTTTACCAGTAGCAAGGTAGCCGAGAGAAGATATAGTCGAATAGCAGAAGAATATGATCCAAAAGTATGTCACATGCCATTATATATAATCAATAAAGAAACAGGAGAACCGGAAGTTCCTCCAAAAAGTGGTCTTAACTGGGGGATGGCATACTATTCGGGAAGCCATGTAAACAAAGATGATGCATATATACCCATAAATGCATTTCAGGTAGAGCAACATCCCGAGATGTTTCCCGTAAAGCGTACAGAACCAGTGAGGAAAGACATGATATATAGGGCAGATCACAGGGATAACGATCCTATTGATATTATCTGGGATGACGGGACTACGATGACCGGACTTCTGGAAGGTTCAAGAGTTGTAAAGACAGATGGAATCAGAAAAGAATATCCCAAGCAGATAGCTACCACTCCGAATAAATCTGAACTGGGGAGATATATAAGGCAGAGAATGGGCATTCCCGAAGGGAAAGCCATTGCATTATCAGATCTTGACAGATATGGCAGAAGAACTATAGACATAAGCCTTCAGGGTGAAGGCATATACTATCTGGATTTTTCAGTATAAAGACAGACTGATTTGTTTTTTTTAGGAACACAAAAAGACCGCCCTGATAAAGGACGGTCGAAAAGATAGAGGGTTATTCAGGTATTGGCTCTGCCTCGATGTGATCGGTGATCATACCGCAGATGTCAAATACCCAACTCCACTGTTCATCAGTGGGGTCATAAGTTCCCTCCTCAGACCTGTTTTCAAGGTCATGGAGAGCATCCAGTACAGCCCTTATCTTCTTCTTTTTGCTGTTTTCTTTCTGTGCTACAGCAATAAAGCTCTGAAACTTTTTTAGTCCTTCCTGATAATCTGTGTTGTCGGCACAGTAATCAGTTAGGATTTTTATTTCCGTCATGAAATGAATATAAAATTCATCTGACGGAATTGTTATTAGTTCCATCGTCAGCACTGTATATGCTGATGAAACCATTTTGTCAAGGGAGGTTACCCCATTTCCCTCCTTCTTGACAATGGAATGATGAGTGGCATTCCGAGGGGATATGAATGCCTCATTCCATACCCTGTCAAACTGATTGAGGATGTCATACCTCAAATTTGACAGGGCTTTTTTATACTTCCCTCTCTTATCCTTTTCAGGAATAAGAGAGTCATTTTTACGATAACGGTCAATCATCGCAAGCAGATTTCTCTGCATATCGGTGAGACCGTCATCTTCTTTTATGTATGGTGCTGTAAAGGGAGCAAACTCCTTTACAACCCCTATATTTTTTACACGAATGCACATAGGCACTCCTTTCTCTCCTTGTCAGGAGAAAACTTGTTTTTTAGTTGTCCCCGTAAGGTGGGGAAGTGTGATACTAATGTAAGACACCCTGCCACCCGCAGGACCGTTCAGAGAACAAAAAAACAGCCAGACAAGATATGAAATCTTATCTGACTGTTATGTGTCTTTGAACTTTTATATTTTCTATTATATATCAAAGGTCCACATTATTCAAGTGATACCTAGTCAGTAAGATTTCTGAGAGAGTAATATACTGTTACATCGGAATATATATCATCATAGCTGCTAACAGAATAAGCGTAACTGTAAGGCTGATTACAGAACGAACCATTTTTTTTGCTTCCTGCTTTCTCGCCTGACGTTCCATATATCCGATAGGATCCTTTTTGAATTCATCATCTTCTTCAGACGGAATATATCCGCCTTTTAAAATATCATTACCTCTCCCGCTTTCATCTGCAAGCCAGAACAGATATTTCCCGTCTTTATATATCTCAAGCCTGTATCTTGCTCTTCCTACATAGAAGATGTGACAGTGTATCATCTTCTCATTTTCCATGAACTTTATCTGGCTTTTTGTAAGTTCTATTGTCTGATCCATCGTTGTCTCCATTCTATATCTGTCTGTTCTGATGTTGTTATGATGACAGATATCCTTATAATAAAAAAATCGCCAGATAGTACTCTTTTCTAAGCATTATCTGACGACTTGTTGTTTCTGTTACTTTAACTGACTGGTGTTTTATATAACCTATCTTGTCTGTATTGTACAGGATATGAAACGAAATGTCAAGAAATCTATAGAATATTGTCAAAAACCATTTACAGAATCTTGAAACGTGAGATAATATGATTAGAAAATAAATGACATATAATTATCCGGTCTTGCCGGAAAGATACAGAAAGGAAGGTAATTTATCATGTGTAAAGTGTTATATGCAGATGACCAACAGAAGAAGTATAAGATCCTGCTTAAAAATGGACAGACTTATTTTTCAAGATGTTTTGTAAGAAAGAACAACAGCCGGGGAGGAGGGCTGTCCAGCGATGAGATGGAAGAGGCCCTTGCTTTTGCCAGAGAGAAAGGTATAGACAGAAAAGACATAAAGGACATATCAGTTGTCTTTGACAATATACAAGAGAATTATGTAAGCATCTCCCAGCATGCCCTTGACAGATTAAAAGAACGTCTGGGATGGAATAAGAAGACATCTATCAGAATGGTTGAAAAGGTGATTGCTGAAGGAACGAAAGACCGGAATGTTAAAGGGTATCTGTCTTCATGGGTACGTTCAAAAATGGAAAGTGATGGGTTTGAAGACGGACATTTTATGATATATGGAAAAAATGCCTTCATCTTTCATGGAAACGTACTTGTAACTGCTTATAACGTACCAAAGAGTGAGACATACAGAAAACAGGATAAGAGATTCAGACGTTCGGATGACAGAAGGAGCTTCAGAAAGCAGCTTGAAGCATATGGCTATTGATCTCAGTAAGTTTTTAAAAACCATTTACAAAAATGAGCGTAGTGATAAACTAAAAGCATAAAAGATATGTACTTTTGATGATTAACCGCCGCACACTCGTGACTTTAGTCATGAGTCAGGCAGTCTTTACAGACGGTAAGCGACCGTACAAAAGACCAGATCGAACAGTACATTCATAACCAGCGGACATCCCGTGGTAAGGGCGGCCGCCCGCCAAAGCATACATCTTAGGAAAGGAGGCATCACGATGGATATCAATACACTCTACAGCGTAAAGATAGCAGGCTACAATAACATTTTCAAAGAGTCTGTACGCATTTACCGTGATACTGTAGACTCCCTTATACCTGTTTGTAGTGAGTTTAAGAGCGGTAAGGTCTACAACTGTGACCTGAACGCAAGCTATAATATCGGTTCACGTTACTTTGTGCGTGAGATCTTAAAGTCCCTCCCGGTGACGGAAGGGCAGCGCATCCAGGCAAAAGTTCCAGGCTGTGCAAAGAGAAGCACCTGCACACTGTCTACACTGATTAACTTAAACTCCGCTCTGTATGCGTAAGCATATGGAAGCACGGTTTTAGCTGTATCTGTAGTCAGCAAGTCTTATAAGGTATGACACTCCTTATAGGAAGCACGCGACTTTAGTCGTGTGAGGCTTCACGCGAGGAATTATATTGGTGTAAGACCAGAGGAGATGAATTTATGATATCTGAGAAAATAGGACAGATGGGACAGGTAGTGATGACAAGAGGCTTATATGCAGCCTCTTCTAAAAGCAAAGAGGTAGACAGTCAGATTAGGGAAGCGTTCAGAAGATATCTCCAGTGTGACTGGGGAGAGTTGGATGCTGAGGATAAGCTGATGAACAATCATGCAGTAGAATCCCCAGGTTCTGATCGTATACTTGCGAAATATACTACTTCTGCAGGTCCGATATATATCATAACTGAATATGACCGTTCGGCGACGACGTTGTTATTTACAGATGAATACTGATATCGGGGCTAATAGATGATATTTAGGAGTGATGATATGTTAACGCCCCATGACCAAAGCCGCGAGTGTTGGCTCGCAAAATCATAAAACATACAGATTATAAGAAAAAGGAGAAAATACAATGTACGTAACAAAAGAAGATTATAAAGCAATTTCAAAGGCACTTGAACTCGTAAAGAAAGAGACACTGACAGATAAAGAACAGGCAGTATACCTTAAGGCTGTATCTGCCATGAGCGGGCTTGATGAAAAGCGTAAAAGAGATAATGCGAGGACGTGGGAAAATATCAGACATAAGCGTGATACCAACGTCAATTATTCACGCCCCAAGAAAGAATGGGTGCAGGGAAAGAGACGTAGCAGAAGCGTGATGGAAACGGCAACAGTATAATGAGAGGTATGAATGCACTATCCAGAGAATTCATAGTGTATGGACAGGTGATGCTGATAATATGCTGTCTTCTGTATTGTATATGGTGGCTGATCCTGTATCACCCATACAGGAAGCCGGTGAAATCCGTACTGATAAACGGAATCCTTTTCACGGACATATCTGCTTCAGGCATACTCGGAATCCTTGTTTCATTATATGGGATTAATACTGTACAGATAATAAGACATTCGGTAAGCGAACCGGTGATAGTCATTGCAGGAGGAATACTGTATGTGATTACCCTTATCACTTCGAAGACTATATCAAAACGTATCACAACCGCAGAGTCGTTCCTGCTTAACGGATGGCTTATACTTGAACTTACTGTATGTAAATGTCTGTACGAAACAGGGGTGGCAGGGACAGGTGCTGCTGTTGCCTGTGCTACAGCTATATGTATTGCATACGCCGTGAGCATAGCCCTGTATCAGCTGTATTTCAGGATGAAGCCTATGGCAGGATATATTGCAGGAGCAGTACCGCTTATCACAGAAAGCCTGTGTTCAATAATACTGATAATTGCGCTAAATATATAATCAAAGATTTTCAGGATCATCAGGCTATAATTGTCTGGTGATTTTTTTGTGTAAAACACCAAAGTTAAGTAACTGTAAACGTGTTACAGCAAGATTAACTGTAATGACGCAAATGGTAGTAGTCTAATGTCAGTCATCCCATCACCTAAAGGTAATGGGTTCTCTGGATTGTTATTTTTAAGAAATCGGGCGGGAATTCTCGGGAACTTGTAGCCGAGTAGTTCACAAACACAAAATGTTGTATAAAACTATTTACAGAATATATGTGTGTGATATACTTTAATCATAGAAAAGAACGATATTGTAGTGATGAATATAAAACATTGCATCATATAGTTGAAAGGAGCAAAAGATTATGATATATAGATATTATCTCACATACAGACCTGTTGATATAGGAACCTGTCCGAGGGATTTTGTCAATATGCACAATTATGATGATAAAACAGATATCCCTGAACTTGGCATTCAGGCTTGGGGTTATGCTGAATACGACAGAGAACTGACTGATTCCGAGATCAGCGGATATCAGCTGACTGATGCCAGAGGAGAAAAATCCAGATGGCCTCTGATTACGAAGGATGAGGAAGAAAGTGTACGTGAGATGGACAAGGAAGAACTTGTATTGCTCTGGAAAGAGTATAAAGATGACAAAGATGAATATGCTAACCAGCTCAGAGAGCTTATGAGAGATGCTATGAAGAAGCTCAGAAAGAAGGCTTCCTGAGCTATCCGGTTCTGGATATAAAGAAAGGCAAGACTATGAAATTAAAGAAAAAGGAAGAGATTGATACAAAGACTGTAGATACTGCACGGTCTGAAAATATGGCGGTTAACGATACAAAGGCAAATATAAAAGAGCTGTTCTCTTGGATCGCTATGATAGCGGTCTGTTTTGCGTTGATATGGGGACTTTTCAATGTCATAATAATCAATGCGAGTATCCCGTCGGGGTCTATGGAAAACACTCTGAAAGTTGGTGACAGGCTTATAGGTACAAGATTTGCATACTGGACAAAGAATCCTAAGAGAGGAGATATTGTTATGTTCAAATGGCCTGTGGATAACAAGACCATTTTTATCAAGCGTGTCATAGGCCTTCCGGGAGAGACAGTCAGGATATCTGATGGCGGGGTATATATAAATAACAGCCAGATCCCTCTCAAGGAAGATTATCTGAAAGAAGAGTGGATCGATGCAAATGACGGTATGGTATTTCATATACCTAAGGGATGTTATTTTGTGATGGGTGATAACAGAAACAATTCAGATGACGGTCGTTACTGGGCTGAAGATGCTGTTGAAGAAGGCGTGGCAGACAACGAGAAGGATGCCGAGAAGTTCCAGTATGTAGAGAAAAAGGAAATCATCGGCAAAGCCGTATTTCGTTACTGGGGAGGTTTTAAAAATCTTACGGACACCGCTCATTATTAAAATAAAAAGGGTATTTAAGAATAATGCGCTGAAACTATATTCCAGCCTTACTGGTATTGAGATGATAAAGGAGAAAACTTATGAATGCAATGGAACAGACACACGCTATAATGATGCAGTCAAAACAGGCTGCAAAAGACGAAACAACGCAGGAGAAGATACGATATAAAAAGTTGGTTAAGGAATACAAAGCATATCGGGCCGACGCTCCGGTCATTACAGACAAAGCATTGCAGGAAATCGCAAAACCGGTCATTGAAGAAATCGATAAGGGAATCAGAAAAGCAGCTGAAGACGGAGAGGGCAGAATTGATACCTGGTGCATCAGATCTTGTTGTATGGATGCAATGGAGGCTGTTTATAAATACTTCAGAGATAATTCGGATGTTACAAAGAATGAAAGATACGGAAATTACCTGTATAAAGGAATGCTTATAGACGGAAAGGTTTCTCTTACTGACACAATTTGCAAGCATTATAAGGAGCAGGGCTATAAAGTGCGTGTAAAGAAAGACCGGTTATTCAAAATAAGCCCGGACTCGCTGATTATCAGCTGGAAATGATTCGGGTGGAGCAGCAAGCCGGTATCTGAAACAGAATATACACACAGAAACAAACAGAGACATCTGACCGGGATATATCCCGGCAGTGCTACAATAGAAGAGCTATGAGTAAAGCAGACGTTATTTTTAAAAAGATGTGCCGGGATATAATCGACAACGGCACGGATACGAGAGGACAGGCGGTGCGTCCGCACTGGGCGGACGGTGAGGCTGCGTACACGATAAAGCAGTTCGGGGTCGTGAACAGGTACGACCTGCGGGAGGAGTTCCCGGCGGTTACGCTTCGAAGGACAGCGATAAAGAGCGCAACCGACGAGATTCTTTGGATCTGGCAGAAGAAGTCGAACAATATCCACGAGCTGCACTCACACATCTGGGATGAGTGGGCGGATGCTGACGGAAGCATAGGAAAAGCCTATGGATTCCAGCTGGCGAGAAAGTACTGTTGGAACGACATCACAGAAGCCGGGATCAGACAGGTCTATGGAGACGATTTTGTCGTGCAGAAAGTTCATGAAGGCGAGGAGAGCCTGTATTCGGGACACGTTTTGTACAATGCAGATCGCCAGATGTACATGATGGACCAGGTCGACAAGATCCTTTACGATCTGAAGGTGCACCCGTTTTCACGCAGGATCATGACGAATCTCTATGACTTCGCGGATCTGCCGGAGATGAACCTATACCCGTGTGCTTACAGCTGCACTTTTAATGTCACAGAGGAAAACGGGCAGAAAGTGCTGAACATGCTCTTAAACCAGCGTTCACAGGACACTCTGACGGCAAATAACTGGAACGTCTGCCAGTACGCCGTTCTTCTTTCGATGATCGCGAGAGACGTGGACATGATACCAGGAGTGCTTCTGCATGTGATAGCGGATGCGCATATCTATGACAGGCACGTGCCGTTAGTTGAGGAGCTGATCTCGAGGCCTGAGCATCCGGCACCGAAGTTCTGGCTGAACCCGGAAAAGCACGATTTTTATGATTTTACAAGGGAAGATGTGAGACTTGACGATTACGAGACCGGTGAGCAGATAAAGGACATCCCGGTCGCTATCTGAGGTGAAAAAATGCAGGCAATAGCAGCAGTAGACAATAACTGGGCGATAGGCTACAAGGGAAGGCTTCTGACGAGCATCCCTGAGGACATGAAGCTATTTAAAAACGAGACGATGTGACTACAAGCTCCAGCAGGTTCCCGCTCGTAAGAGCGGGTGGATAGAAACAATGATGTCTTGAACAAGCTGGAACTGCAGCGTGTTCCCGTTCGTAAGAACGGGTGGATAGAAATGTTGGATAGAAACTACACAGGAACTAAGATGGATAGACCGAAATATTCCCGCTCATAAGAGCGGGTGGATAGAAACCAGTTCGAGCGCGACCTTATCGTGGAGCGTACAGTTCCCGCTCGCAAGAGCGGGTGGATAGAAACCTTTCTCTTGTGATAACAATGATTTTCTTTGATTCCCGCTCGCAAGAGCGGGTGGATAGAAACATAAGTCCAAGAGTAACGACTTCCTTTTCATCATGCTCCCGCTCACAGGAGCGGGTGGATAGAAACACGGGTGCAGCCGGAAAAGGAATCGCACTCCAGATTCCCGCTCGCAAGAGCGGGTGGATAGAAACAAGCAGGACCGGAAGGCCCGCAGGGTATTCAGGATTCCCGCTCGCAAGAGCGGGTGGATAGAAACTACTGTACAGATCCATTATCTTCTGTGCCGCTATTCCCGCTCGCAAGAGCGGGTGGATAGAAACGGCGGATAGAAAAAGTGGATGGAAACATTGAAAGGTCTTTGGAAAAGCTAAAGAGTAATTCCCGTTCGTAAGAACGGGTGGATAGAAATGGTGGATAGAAATAGGAAGTGCCAAGGAGGTGCCAAAGAGGTGCCATTGGTGGCACCTCCTTATGCTTTTTAGTTCCCGCTCGCAAGAGCGATAATGGTGGTTAGATAATGCCGAGAGGCGAGCAGGAGTCAACAGCCCACGACCCTAAAGGGTCGGGGCTTGCAGCTGGTCCCGGAAGTACTAACGTGACGCTGTAAGCGTCCTCCTTCCTTTAATAGATGGGAATACACCCTTATACCGCCGCATCATCGGGTGGCTGACAGCACCCGCGAATAAGCCTCCTGTCATGCAGGAGCTTCGCTCTTAAAAGATGGCCTTTCTTCGCCTGACACCCACAGCGTGCCCAGAAGCCAGATATTCATGGCTCCCACACGGTCATCGTTTGTCTTGAAGCCACATTTGTCGCAGACGTAATAGTGTGTGTCGTGATGCCTGTTCTCCTTGTGGATGCGTCCACAGTGAGGGCATCTCTGCGATGTGTATGCCGCATCGACTTTAAGGGCTTCCGAGCCTGTTTCATGGGCTTTGTATGTAAGCTTGTTTTCAAGATCATAGAAAGCCCAGTTTCTCAGGTCGTGGGTCTGCTTTTTCGAGTGGAAGTTTCTCTCATCAGTGGAGACATCCTCAAGGTCTTCAAGCACATACAGTGTACCGGAGCCATATCTGTTTACGAGTGCCTTACTGAGACGATGGTTGACATCGCTCATCCAACGGTTCTCTCGTCCAGAGATACGTTTGAGTGCTCTTTTTGCTGACTTTGTACCTTTAGCCTGGAGTTCTGCCCTTACATGGTCAAAGCTGTCACGTTTACATAAGATCTGTTTCCCGCTCTCGAAAGAAGTCTTCTGGCTGCTGTCGTAGACAGTTTCCAGAAAACGCAACCCCCTGTCGATACCAACGACCTGCTTTACATCGGAACGCCCGAAGTCAGAAACTTCCTTTGTTGCCGATATATGCAGATACCAGACACCTTTAAGCTCCACGAGCTTTGCTGTGCCGAACTTCCATGTGCCGTCAAGAAACTTCTTCATGGCATCGGGTGCGGTAAACGGGCACCTTACCCGTTTGCCGAGCGTGTTGATGGAGATCGTGCTCCCGTTATCAACAAAGCTGTAGTCGCGGTTGCGGACCAGATCCGCCTGCGGGCGATGGAAGTCCAATGGTTTCTGAAGCCAGTTCATGTCTCTGGAGATGCTGTAATAACGACCGTCCGCCTTGAACTTATAAGGCTTCTTTTTCATCTGGGTGTCGACTGTCTGATATCTTGCGGTGACGGTGCGTATGGCAGACTGCGCCATCTGTGACTTCAGGCCGTACTCGCTGCGGAGGTGGTCGTACAGGAGCTTTGACAGTACGACGGAATTGATCATAAAGCCGTGGCTGAATATATACTTTGAGACATAATCACAGGCAAGCATGTACCTGTATGTGACTTCCTCAAAGGCGGCATTGATGCTGTCATCCGTATCCAGTTTTAACTTTAAGACTTCCGCAAGCTGCATAAAAACATCCTTTCTTTCAATGCATATATATGATATGATATTTCTATTGAAAAGTCAAGGAGGGCGCTCATGCTTAGGGATTTTGTCATGCTGTATGACAGGGACGGATACCACCACAGTGGTCACAACAAGACGAAGCTGCTTGTGCATCTGATCTTCGTCACCAAATACAGGAAAGCGATACTTGCCGGGGATCTCAGGAATGCTGTAAAGCAGCAGGTGTTCGAATCTGCAAAACGTCATCTCTGGTACATAGATACCATGGAAACGGACAAAGATCACATACACATCCTACTTCAGTATCCGCCCGATGACAGCGTAAGGCGTATAGCGTCTACACTCAAACAGGAAAGCACATACTATATCTGGAAACAATATCCAGAGTTCCTGAAACAGAACTATTGGAAAGAACACACTTTGTGGTCAGACGGATATTTTGCAGCAAGCATAGGTGATGTGTCTACTGCTACCATCCGAAAATACATCGAGAACCAAGGTTAGTAAAAACGACCCTAAAGGGTCGTGGTTTCTTTATTAAATTTATGAAACATTGCCAGAAAGGAATAAAGAGATGAAAGAGACAACGCTTTATATTTGCGAGATCTGCGGGGAAAGATACGCAGACAGAAAAGAGGCTGAGAACTGCGAAGCGGCACACGTCAGGCCAAAGAAGCTGACAAAAGCCATGAAATTCCACCCGTACAAGAGTGGTAAGGACCCGGTTCTTACACACTACGAAGTATCCCAGTACCCAGACTGGATAGACATCGAGATGCAGGACGGTAGCATCGTCAGATATAAACGATAAGCGGATGTGGAGCAGCCGAGAGGCAGAACTGTCTTATCGACTTGACGAGATTGGCGGCACACGCTCGTGACTTTAGTCATGAATTAGCCGCTTAAGATCTCAATGCAGGGTTTCAGTCAGAAAGGAAAATAGCACATGAAGATATACTCTACATATTCTGTTAAAATAAAACAATACAATCATATATTTTCTGAGACAGTAGCTATATATAGGGATGCTGTCAATTTCCTTATGGATGTATGTCTGACTGAATGGAACTTGATCTCTGCTATACAAGGTAATCAGGCTCAAATGACGTATATAGAGTCGCTCTGTCATAAAACCAAAGAACACCCTTCTCCTAAGTATGATTTTGATTCCAGATTCTATAAGATGCCGTCATATATACGCAGAGCGGCAATATATGAAGCTATAGGTAAAGTGTCATCTTATAAATCTAACCTTGCTAACTGGGAGTCAAATCCTACTGGTAAGAAACCCACTCTTAAAACTTGTGGGTACGTATATCCATCCCTATATCGCACCGGGATGTATAAATTTACAGATAATTATTCTGCACAGATTAAGATATACCGTAACAATACATGGGATTGGCTGCCAATTAGTCTTCGTAAATCAGACATGGACTATATCTATCGCAGATGCAATGGACGCAAGATGTGCGCTCCTACGCTTCAGAGGCGAGGCAAAGAATGGTTTTTAGATTTCCCGTTTGAAGAAGAGGTTACTCTTACAGATACAAATAACCTTGTAGTTGGCGTTGACCTTGGCTTAAATTCGGCATGTACGTGTTGCATCATGGATTTAAAAGGCACTATCTACGGCAGACGTTTTCTTAGACTGCCAAGTGAAACAGACCGTTTGAACCATGCTATAAACCGTATAAAGAAAGCCCAACAGTATGGTAATCGCAAGATGCCTAGGCTGTGGGCTAAAGCTAAAGGTTTAAACGATGATATAGCTGTTAAAACAGCTAACTTTATCATAGACACAGCTAAAATGCACCATACTGACACCATAGTTTTTGAACACTTAGACCTTGCAGGCAAAAAACATGGTTCTAAGAAACAGAAACTTTATATGTGGAAGGCAAAGTATGTGCAATCTATGGTAACAGACAAGGCTCACAGACTCAGTATGAGGATATCCCATATTTGTGCATGGGGAACATCGCGACTAGCGTTTGATGGCAGTGGCAGGGTTCTTCGTGGTAAAGAGGCAGATATGCCTACATACAGTTTGTGTAAATTTCAAAATGGCAAAACATACAACTGCGATCTTAACGCTTCGTATAATATAGCAGCCCGCTATTATATACGAGAAATCTTAAAATCCTGTTCGGTGACGGACAGGTTGGACATTGAGGCTAAAGTTCCTCATTGTTCTAAGAGAAGCACCTGCACGTTAGCTGACCTTATTAGCTTAAATGCGGTCTTAGACAACAAATCAGTTGCCTAAGTGCTGAGTTTATGCTGTATGGACAGAAACGCAGTCCGATGCCCCTAAAAGGCAACTACAATGTAGATTGTAGCAATAGGAAGCACGCGACTTTAGTCGTGCGAGGCTTCACTTAGTCTGTTGCAGGTATGTTTTCCATAACAACTTTGTTACGCCCTGTAGTTTTCGCCTTATACATCAGTTCATCTGCTTTTTTTAGGCTCAGATCAAAACTTTCGCCATCGTATTCAGCAACGCCTATAGATACCGTTATAGGAATATCATGGTTTACTGAATTTTTGTTTTCAGTTGCTATAGCACGTCTGATGCGTTCAGCAACTTTTCCTGCTCCCTTCAGTTCGGTATTTATAAGGACGATGACAAATTCCTCGCCACCCCATCTGAAGAGATAATCTTCATTGCGTATACAGTCTCTTGTAGTCGTTGCTATAAATTTCAGTACTTCATCTCCCATTTCATGCCCATAGGTATCATTTACATTCTTAAAATGGTCTATATCGAGCATGAGCATTGACATCGGAAGTCTGCCCTTTATCCTGTTTGTACCACTTATAAGAAGATCTGTTGCTTTTTTCCGATTGTAACATCCTGTAAGAGCATCTGTCACAGACAGATCCCTTAACTGTTTTTCTGCTTCATACTGCATCTGATAATTTTTATCTACAGAAAAAGAGAGAATTGCTGTTATAATCAGACTTGTATAGAGAAATATTACTGACTCAAGAAGATGGTCAGGAGTTAGAAATACCAGAGCCAGTGTTATTTCTGCACCAAAGGTTATCGTGGATGTTGTCATATCACGCAGACGCAGAGGAAAATTTGAAGCAAACAGACCGAAAAGAAGCATCATGAGTGACATTGATATTGTTCCACTGTTTTTTGTCACCAGATGCGACAGAAAACAACAGAAGAATGTCATATGTGGTATCATAGCCAACAGAAGCCTCTTTATGACGTAATTGTTGCTTTTACGGTAAATAGCATACATAATAAGAGCAGCTGCTATCAGACTACCTCTGAAAGCCAGAGACGGAGAATAGATGTCTTTCACATAGATACAGTCTATGACATAAAATGTTGCCGTTACAAATATTGTGACAATAGCTGAGTAAAGAGAAAGTTTTCCGTATGTTCTGAACTTGCTTTCAAGCATTGTAGATAACCTCCAATAAATAGTTTTAGTTCTTGAATGGAGAGATAATGTCAGCTTTAGCAGATTTACTTACAAGAAGCATAACAGGTGAAATATCTTTTTCACCGTATGCAAACATTATAACAATGGTGTTCTGTGTAGCTATTTTTATAGCTATGAAAACATTGCCCGAACAGCAGAGCAGAGAACATCGTTATATAATCCTGTCATGCCTGTTTATCTTCCTTGCTGGGACAGCCGGTTGCACATATTTCTATATTATACTACCTTTTCGAAAAATCTTTAGTATAAATGCGATAGTTTTTATGCATGACTGTTATTATCTCTGCATGATGGTGACTCTGCTGCTGTATATGTATTTTGTATGTGAGGCAGTCTCAGCTGATATGGAGCGTATATATCTTCCTACGGCTCTTATCCATGTCGGATGGATGATGGCGGTTATGCTGTCCCAGATGACGCATATCGGCTTCTGGGTAGATCAGAACAAAAACATCCATGAGAGCTATTTTGTTGATGTGTATACATTCTGTTTCATATACTATATATTTGTCTCGGAATGGATAATCATGTCATCGAAACATATTCTGTATTCAAAGATAAAGATTAACATGGCGTTTACTTTCACGCTCCTTACCGTAGTGAATATCCTGCAATGTTTTCTGGTGACAGACACGTTTGTAAATCCTTCACTGCTCATACCTCTCATATATTTTATAACTGTGTTCAGACAGAACTCATTCGACAAAAAGACAAACATGATGAATGAGGAATCGTTTGTGAGTGACATATCTCACAGGATAGAGGCACATGGCAGATTTTATATAGGACTTCTGGATGTTGACGGGCTGCCGTTTATAACAGACAGCAAAGAAGGAAACAGTGATTTCAGGCAGTTCTGCCGTGATATAGATTATCATGGGATGATATACAGACTTGGAAGAAACCGTCTCGGGATAATACTGAAGAGCACAGAAACAGACCTTATAACACAAAGCCTGCAAAAACTGTACCTGAAATACAATGAAAACTATAAAGGCATCATAGTACCAAACCTTAAGGAAATGAAGACAGGAGACGAACTGCTTTTTGTTGCTACTGCATTTCTGAATGACATACGGGATAAAGAGATAAGAGAGGTTATCTACAGTGAGACAATAAAAAAGGATATAAAGGCACGGCTGCTTGCCAGAAGAGTACTTGCTGACATAGCCCACAAGAAAAACCTTGAAGATGGAAGGGTGCGTGTCTTCTGCCAGCCTATATTTGATAACAGGACAAAGCGTATAGCATCCGCAGAAGCCCTTATGAGGATATATGTACCCGATTATGGGTTTCTGTTTCCTCAGACTTTTATTCCTATAGCAGAACATTACGGGTATATACATATACTCTCGATGATCATCCTTGATCATGTCTGTCAGTATATCGAAGAGGGTGAATGGGATGGTATGGTGACAGTGAATTTCTCTACAACTGAGTTCTTAAAAGATGATTTCATACCTGATGTTACAGGGATAGTAAAAAAGTATGACATATCTCCGGAAAAGATAGGCATAGAGATAACCGAGAGCCGGATGGAAAAAGACTTTGCAAAACTGAAAGCGACCGTACAAAAGATGCGTGATCTAGGGTTCTCCATTCTGATCGATGATTTCGGAACGGGATATTCAAATCTTAACAGGATTTTTTCACTGCCTGTATCAGTCGTGAAATTTGACCGTTCACTTCTTATATCTTCAGAATCAGACGGAAGAGAGGAGATAATGAAAGAGCTGTCCTCTCTGTTCAGACATCTTGGCATAAAAACACTATGCGAAGGGATTGAGGAGCAGAAGGATGAAAAGTTCTGCTCTGATATGAAGATAGATTATTTTCAAGGGTATCTATATTCGAGACCTATCCCTATAGAAAATCTTGTCAAGATATCTAAAAAAAATAGACGACAGGTACAATGACAGGACGACAGGTAGTGAGGAACAATAAAGAAAAAAATCCTGTCTGCTGTATAATCTTTATAAGGGTATGTTGCAAGGATATATACCAGAAAATGTCAATATCAATATATACGAAAGGAATCCGCTGCGGACAGTCAGTTCTGGCTACCATGGTATGGCAGGCGTGTTGGAGCGGTATGGTAAAAGACTATGAAAACAACTAAACTCAAGGCAGTCATCCCTGTTCTGCTCTGTACGCTTGCTGTCACATCATGTAGTACTACCGACTCATTAAAAAAGTCGGTGTCAGATGCGGGCAGCAGGGTCAAAGAGACCGTCACTCATAAAGGCGTATTTTCAGGAATGACAGAATCTATGAACGGTACCCTGGATAAATACAGCACAGACAATGCTATATCAAGGAGTCCATATACAGATGTTGCTCACTTTATGAACACGCTCTGCAAGAAAGACGTGAAAAAGGCGAAAACATATCTTTCCAAGGAGACTGCTTCCCGGAACAAAGCTGAAAAAAAACTCAAAAAGATATGCGATTACCCGAAAGGTAAGATAGCTGCCGTAAAGATAAACGAGAAAAAAGATATAGATATGACGAAGATAAAACCCAAAGAAGGAACGTGGGGGTTTTACTCAGGTAAAGGCGATAATACCGGATCAGTAGAATACATAGGTGGAAATATGAAGTATCACGTCATCATACAGGCAACTGATGACAAAGGCCGTATGTACAGATATGATATAGACTATTATGCTTCTAACAAGGATAAAGGACAGGAAGGGGTAAATAAAGTGAGTGTCGTAAGGATAAAGGACAGGGAATCCTTTAAACCTGAGGACGATGAGAAAACGGCGACACTGTAATTCCCTTGCGATAATCCTAGGCAGTCAGAGTACCGGAATATTAGATATCCTGATTCTATTCAGGCGGCAGATAGACACAGATTTGTGCCTGTCTTTTTTATAAAAAGTTTTCAAAAACCATTTACAGATGTTTCTTGTGTGATAGTATATAACCATAGAGCAGTTGACATACCCACGGGCTTGCCCGTGGGATTCCAGAGAAGTATGATGTCTTACGACACCCTTATTCTCTGTGGACTAGCCAAAAGCCCACTACGCAGTCCTTCCATACGGAAGTTCTGATTACTTTTACGGATGATATTTGCCGCACCGTTAATGTCTGCATTGACACATGTTCCATCTGCAGAACAGTACAAACCACGGCGGACTCGCTTTCCACTAAACTTTTTAATGTACGGATGCTCTACATCAAACTTTGGAAGCGGATCATCGTCCAGAAAACTAGATTTTGACGTATAGGATTCTTCCTGCTCCACATAGAGGATGCCTTCCTGTTCGCAGAGTGAAGCCAGAATCTGGCGAAAATCACCAAAACTGATTTGTACAAAGTTCTGATTGTTACGTCTGCCAAGGTTTGAATCATGCTTGAAGTCCGGATTGTAACCGACAACGATCGTACCAATACCGTTATCGATGCAGTGATTAACAATATATCTGGCTGACTTACGCATAATGTCCTTTGTACGGTTATTCCGCTTTCTGGTAAGTGTATCCATACGATGCGTCCACTTCTGGTTCTGATGGTCGGAAATCGACTGATAGTAAGCTTTCTGTTTATTCCAGTAGCGGTTGATTGATTTGAGTTTACGCCCGTCCATAAGGAACGAGGTCCCGTTATCGGTTATACAGGAAGCCAGATTGTCTACGCCGATGTCGATTCCCATGATACCATTGTTGGACGCTGGCTCTTTGGTGAATGTTTCATAGCAATACTGAATCTTAAAATAAGTGCCATCGTAATTCGGAAGGACGCGGACTTCCTTGATTTTTCTGTCAGCCAGACGTTCCGGGAATGGGATCTGGATACTCTTAATATCATGAGTTTTTGCAAACTCGTGGCTCATAGGTATGGAAATCATTCCGTTTTTGATATGGATCGCATTGGTTGACAAAATCAGATTAAAACAACCGCCCTTTTTACGATAGTGGGGAATCCTTACGTCATGGTAACGGTAGTCCCCGGCTTTGCATTTCTTGATGAGGTTAAAGAATGACTTGAAACTGCGGTCTGCAATCTTCAATGTCTGCTGTGCGATGCCAGCTTGAAGAAGGCCGTAATTCTCATTTATTTTGCAGTAATGATAGTTACTTTCGTAGTTCAGGAATTTCTTCTCATGAAAAAAATACTGGCGGATGTTGTACAGAGCCACGTTGTACAAGTTGTTACTGTATTGGCACATCTCGCGGAGGCAGGCATACTGCTTTTTGCTGAGTCCGCGAATTACGTTTGTCTGTGTCAAAAACATGAATGTCTCCTCCTTTCTAATATTGCTATATTGATATTATATGATAATATTATATATTTGTCAAATAGAAAGCGGCTTTCATCCCACAGGCAAGCCCGTGGGTTTTACGCCGCAATTTATAACATCTATATCAGAAAGGAAGGTTTTTATGAGCGGTATCAGTCATGCAGATGACAAAAAATGAAAAAAGCAGCAGATGAACTCAGACAGATACTGTACTGTTGACAATTCATATATAGATTTGAATGACAATCCTTATACAGAATTTTTTTCGGGTTTCTAAATTTGCCATCTTACATAAGCCGTTTACAGAAATATAAATGATGATATACTTGGAACTGCACCGAAAAAACGGTTTCAGCATTGCTCCATCAGAGGAGCAGAAGGAGTGTCTAATGTCTTTTACTAAATCAAAGGTGAAATTTGCTGTTATGATGACAGGGTTCGCAATGATCCTGTTCATGATGATCGGAATGTTGCATCCTGTAAGCGTAGAGCCTCGCACAAGAACCGAGGCAGAGCAGATCGAACAGGCCCGGTAAAAAGTTTCAGACGAAAGATTCCGAAGATCGCAGCTGTTAATTAAATGGGTAAGCATATTGCGGAATAGAGGGCTTTGCAGACTTCTGGATATTTCAGTCATTGTCTTGGGTTTTGAAATGCTATTTGAATTTTAAGTAAAAGACAGATGCAGAAGAAAGTGTCTATATGCTCTGTCTTGATATCCATAGCAGGGCTATGGTTGTGTTCCTGATGAGTCAGGAATGGCAGAATGGGATTGTCGTGAGATCTCGCGAGGTTTGATGTCGTATGACATAATCATCCATGTGGCGATACGATACCGTCTGAAGAGAATATAAATATAACAGAAGCCATATCTTATTTTAGGATATCAGACTTCTGTTTTTTTGTACAAAAAAAATCATCCTGCCTTACGGGGCGACAGGATGATTCAGAGACTATTTTATAAATTTAGGCAACTTCTACGATATAGCTGAGGCAGACAGCATCGTTATCGTAGAAGGCAACCTCGTCGGCACGAAGCCATGTGTTCGCTTTTGTGGCGTGGACGCAGTTGTAGCCATTTTTTTCGACCTCGTCCTTGGAATAAGAACGAGTGTTAGCCACAAACCACGGATTGCCATAGGCACAGGTGAACAGACCAAGAAAACCTGTCTTCGCCGTGCCATGAGCCCATGTCGTACCATGAGTATCAGTATAATTGAAACTCTTGGCAAACGATGGGGCGGTGTAATTAGCTGCACCGAGCATAGTCCCATGCTCATGGGTAAAATCTTTATCAAGCGAATTTATGATTATCGCTGCCCACGAAGCTGTATGTGAGCCGTGCCAAAGCAGTTTGAACTTTTTTATGCCGTGCTTCTTCGCATAAGCACGCATCTTCTGTTCCTGCTTCTCCGGCTTCACACGCCAGATGTTTACGACACGAGAGCGGAAGGACGGTTCTATATGCTCCAGAACCTTCTTCCTCTGTTCGTCTGTTGCCTTCCAGACGTGGATTCCATAGTCATAGAACGACTTATGATCTGTATCCACAGCCGGCTTAGACGAGCCGAGAACTGAACCTTCCATAGCCTGAAGAAGGTTTTCCTCTCTTTTGATGATGTCTGTAAAATCATCTGCCTTTTTTGCAAACATATCATTAACGTCATCTCCGAGCGGATCTCTCTTACGGGGAGAGAGTGCCATGAGCATGGCAAGATGACGATTGAAGCCTTTTACAGACTTCATCTTGCAGAGTGATACAAACTCTGCTTTTGCACTCTGCACCTGCTTCTCTGTTACGGGAGATACGAGAGTGTTTTTTACTGTCTGATGTGCTGCCTGCATCAGACGGTTATACAGTTCCTCATTATCGAGGTGACGGCGGGTATCCGGCTTGGCAGTTACTGCTGATACTACCGTCTTTTTGTTCAGGTGTTTTTTGACCTTCCCGTAGATAAGATCAGTCACATCTATATAACCTTTCTGTATCTTTTCATAATACAGAGGCCAGTACAGCCATAAAGGGTAGTACCCCTGAACCATTCTTAGAGATTTTTCTTGAATGCCGTTATAACCGCATTCAAGTTCTCCTGTATTGTTTTTTGGGAATAAATGGTAACGCTTATAGTTACCATACTTCCCCGAGCCTGGATTCACACATCTCAGCTCAGCTTCTAGGTAGCTTGACCTTTTTAATACCCCGTATGGGATATTATTGTACTGTCCGCTGATATGGACAGCCGGTTTCTGAGCGTCTGCATCTCTTGTCCCGTCACAAGAGAACGTACCTCTTTTCAGAAGCCTGAATCCTGCTGTGTACCCATTTACGGTTATATCCATGTAATTGGGTACTGGTAGATTAGGTATAAGCTCACCTGCCTGTCTGAATAAATCAGATTCTGTTCCGTCAAAGTTAATCGTCTTTGACAGGTTGTTTGTTGCAATTTCTGCCTGCATGTTATGCTCCTTTCTGCATCTGCAAACAAGAAGCCCCTGTATCACGGGACTTCGACTGAAAGTAAAATCCCTGATGATACTCAGGCTACAGGCTGTAAATAAAACAAAAAAGTCATCAGGTCAGATATAGTATCTGTCCTGATGACTTTAAATTTCTTATCAACTGTCTGCTCTTTTATTATATCATAAAACCATATAAAGTAAAACAAAAAATTTTTAAAAACCATTTACAGAAAATAGATATATGATAAACTTAATATATCGAAAGAGATAACCAATACGCAGATGATTGTAAAGAATCAGGAAAGGAAGTTTTTTATGAAGAGAATTGAGATGGTTGACGTTAAGATTGAGTACCCAGAAGATTATCAGGGAACAGAAAAGGTAGAAAATCTGATGAAGATTATAGGCAGAATGAGGAAAATGGATTTTGTCGGACTTCCTTTTGACGACCTGCTTCATTTTGAAGGCTCTATGCCAAAGAAAGTATATGCCGATACTCTGGCTGAGATTACAAAAGAATACGGTATGACAGATGACATCGAAGGTCTCGAAGATGTCCTTGCCTCAGAATATGACCGTGAGATAAGCATAGAATCACATGAGCATCTTGAGAACTGGGAATATGTGCTGAAATCACTGAAAAATCTTGCAACAGAGCTTTCTGTTCCCGGACTTAAACTTACGGCAGGATGCGAGATTGATGATGAACAGCTTTATGATGAAGACGGTTTTGAAGAATCCGAGAATATTTTCTGGTACGAAGTTAATGACGGTGAGTTCTCGGTGCATAATAAAGATATCGCTGCAATTAGAGACGAGATGTACAGCCTGTCGAGAGGAGCAAAATCAGTACAGAAGTATATCAGAGGGATTCTTGAAAATCCCGAATTTAAGGGACAACTGGTTGATTCGGTAGAGGATTTCCTAGACGAGAGCGGAGTAAAATCCATTCCTTCAAGTGAAAAAGAAAAGAAACTTGCAGGCGACACGGATAATGAAAACGCAGCCATTATCTATGGAGCTGATTATGACAGAATTGCCGATTCTCTTACTACGACCATCAGGAACTGGATTGGCAGTGATACGGAATCCGAAGGTGGCGACAGATAAAACAGGGGTAAACTCAATTAGTGGTTGAAAAGCATTGCGTACAATACGGTTTTCAACCACTTGTTACAGATAGCCTAAAACAGGAAAAACCGACAGGAACATAGATTGCTGTTACGTGATATAAGGAAAAACTATGAAAAAATACAATGCGACAATGAAGATAACGGGAAGATACGAAACTCATGTGCAGGCAGTGTCTTCCCGTAAAGCTGAAGACAGGGCTGTTCAGAAATACAGGGATACAGATTTCACGGAACTGGAAGAGATTATAGATACGGGAGAACCCGAGACAGTACTTGAAGGTTCAGACAGTACAGCAACACTGAATATGCTGCATATCAAAGAAAACAAATATCTGGTCTCTTTTCTTGTTACAGGATATGCAGAATGGTCTATTGAAGCTGAATCTTATAAGCAGGCAAGAAAAAAAGCAGAGAGCATCTTTATCAACACTGATTTTGGACTAAAAGATGTTGCGGAATATACCGATACGTCTACTCTCGACATAGTCGAGCAGTCTTAAAACTGAGGTAATAAGAAATCCGAATTTATCCACAAAAAAAGCTCTCCTAGGAGAGCTTTTGTTGGATCATTGATCCTGATCATTCACAATCTCGGCCCAAGAAGATTTAATCTTCTTGTCGAGACCAAATTTGTGGATGAGTCTGAAGATCTCCTTCAGGATCCGCTTTCCAGCGAATCCTAAACAAAGACCTATAAACAAGTTACCCATGGCTAACACCTCCTTTCTTGTTAATATGGTGAGCCAAGTATAATCACGGGTCTGCAAGTTCCCGTGATAAACAAAAAAGCCGTTACCATCAAACTCCCTGCTTTGAGGGAGGAGAGATAGTAACGACTTTATAACTTTTAACTCTAAATATGATTAGATTATAAACTAATATATCCACATTGTCAACTATACATGAAAAATAGGGTATTTAAGAAAATTGGTGGCTGCAGATCCATCAGCCGCGATAAAGGTATTGAAACCAGTGCATTTGCCAAATCCGGTTACCACCTTTTTTCTTATAGAAAATGGATGATACCGACCACCTTTTTTCTTACAGAAACCACCTAAAAACTTACATACCCGAAAAATATTAAATATAACATTATATGATACATTTACAATAAGCCAATAAATGGTATAATATAAGCACAATAAATGCAGTCTGCATTTGGAAAGGATAAGCTATGGTAGCTGATATAGAGAAGATAAAAGAAAAGTTTGGTATCGGAAAAAAGAAAGTGGTATCTGAAGAGTCTATCGAAGCTGTAGACTATGGTTATTCGTCGTATACGTTTGAAATCTTTTCAGGAGACAGGCGTGTGGGGACAATAACAGTAAGTGACATGGGAGACGATATCCGTGATACCATGAGAGATTTTCTTCAGGAACTGGTCTTTAACGGCAGGATATATGATACAGATGTCATAAGGATTGTACTGACATCTGCATATCCTTCTGTAGATGAGGATGAAGATAAAGATGGTCTGATGTATGAAGGAAGCGTGAAAGAATACAATGTGGCCTAAATGCCAGCAATGGGGAAAAATATTATTATGTTGAGACAAGGAGCGGAAATGACCAACAGAGAATGGCTTGAAAATATTGGAGTGCCAGATGAAATGATCAGATGTGATGAATATGCTCACTAATACCCACGGGCAAGCCCGTGGGGTTGCAATAGAAATACTGTAACCCTGAGTGAGTAGCCTAAGTGCTTTAAGCACTACGTTAAGAGAGAATATATAGTTACCTGTGGATGTAGTACCAAGTCCACAGCTCTAAGGTCTGTGATTAAACAATTCTGAGGTATAGGAACAGTGTTGCAGACATATAAAACCTCTCATTAACATTGGCGATGGTACACCAACCACCCTCCGGGGTGAGTGACTAAAACCTTTCAAGGTTTTAAGAAAGGAGTACGACCTATGGTCTATGTATTATCAAAAACCGGACAGCCTTTAATGCCTACAGAAAACCATGCAAAGGTTCGTATTCTCTTAAAACAAGGCAAAGCAAAGGTGGTAAATGAGTGTCCGTTTACAATACAACTGTTGTATAGTAGCACGAACTATACGCAAAAGGTAACTTTAGGTGTAGATAGCGGAAGTAAACATATCGGTCTTTCAGCAACTACAAAGAACAAGGTGCTTTTCGAGTCAGATGTAGAGCTTAGAAACGATATTGTAGATTTACTTTCTACTCGCAGAGAATTAAGGCGTTCCCGTAGGAGTCGTAAAACCAGACACCGTAAACCAAGATTTAATAATCGCAAGCGTAGTGACGGGTGGTTGGCACCTTCGGTAAAACAAAAGGTGAACTCTCACATTACGATGATAGCAAAAGTACACAAGATATTGCCTATCTCGAACATCGTAGTAGAAGTAGCCTCTTTCGACATCCAGAAGATTAAAGATCCTACCATAAGTGGGGACGATTATCAACATGGCGAACAATTAGACTTTTGGAATGTCAGGGAATATGTGCTTTTCCGTGACGGTCACACTTGTCAATGTTGTAAAGGTAAGTCCAAAGACAAAATTCTTAATATCCATCACATAGAGAGTCGTAAGACTGGCGGCAACGCACCTAACAACCTGATCACACTGTGTGAAACCTGTCACACAGGCTATCACAGAGGAACGATAAAACTGCCTAAGACAATACATAGAGGAATGTCTTTTAAGGATGCTACATTTATGGGTATCATGCGTTGGGCTTTGTACGATAAGCTTAAAACTATATATCCAGATGTAAAACTTACTTACGGATATATCACTAAAAACACTCGTATAAAGAACGGTTTGCCAAAGGACCATTACATAGATGCTCGTTGTATTAGTGGTAATCCTAATGCCATTAGTAATGGAGATGTCTATTATTACAAAAAAGTCCGTTGCCACAATAGACAGATACACAAAAATACCATCCTTAAAGGCGGTTATCGTAAACGAAATCAGGCTCCGTATGAAGTTAAAGGTTTTAGGCTGTATGATAAGGTTCTGTGGAAAGGATGTAAGTGTTTCATTTTTGGCAGACGCTTTACAGGACGTATGGATTTAAGGCTTTTAGACGGAACACATATTAACGCATCTGTAGGATATAAGAACCTAAAGTTGTTAAAAATGCGTAGTAGTTATCTTATAGAACAAAGAAAGGTAGGTTAAACGCGGTTCCTCCCACAGGCAAGCCTGTGGGTTTCCCCGCTAAATATTTATGACGGAGAAAAAGGACGATGTGGAATCTCGTTACGCATTTCATATTCTGAGCAGCCATGGCAGACAAAAAAAGTATTACAATAGCTATAGTATCTGCAGCAGGCTCGGAAGTTCAGACACTTTCAAGGTGGTACGTTGAAAAATATATACCAGAGAAGGTGCTTGCAGATGAGGATACAATCAGGGATTTCCTGAAGACTGAATATTTATGAGAAAAAGTGTTGAAAAAATGACAAAAGCTCTCAATAGCAGAACTGATGATATAAAAGCATGGTTTGCCAAGAGTGAGCTGCCAGTAAAAGAGCTTGAATATTACCTGTCTCTGTTAAAGAATTTTCCGGATGCAGAAATAGAAGACTGCGCCAGATGGGTTGGCCTGTGTCAGGACAAACAGGAAAAGATCTGTCCTTCCAATCTTCTGAAACTGACCATGCTTGATAAACAGCAGAGAAAGACAGATTACGGCAGACAATATACCGTATACGTTCCAACAGCAGAAACTGTTGAATTTCCATATATTCCTCTCGCCACTCTTCTTGAGAGGATTGGCAGATTTGAAAAATCTGCATTTTCTATAAAGTCACTGGCTGAATTTATCTATATTGGATTGTCAGATGACGAGATTTGTGCTTTGTCAGGAAAAGCGTCAGAATACAGGCAAAATATGGAGCTTTTAGGTAACTGTGATGATACGCAATACAAAAGAATCCTTGCAGAAGCATCCAGCGCTGTTGTAATGTCGATAGTTAAAGGTATATCCCGTAATGACATAATGAAACTGTTTGACGTATTCATGGATTGTCTTACAAAGCATAATGATTCTGTAGCAAATAATGGTCTGGACAGGAGCAACAGGACTCTTTCAGAGATAGTAAGTCTGTATGCCTGCTATGGTAGCAACCATCTGATTATGGCTGTGTATTCATGGAACGGTGATTTTGAAAAATGCCCTGTATACAATATCTATAAGAATATTGAGAGTCACCAGTCACATCCCGGTGCTGTAGATTCGAAGTTTTTTATTACGGATGATGAAAAGACGAAAGCAGAAGAACTTATAAGAACAATAACAAAGACTTACCATGACAATATCGCGTCTTATTCTATCCAGTTGGGCATTCCGGCATATACCATATGCTGCCGTTATTATTACTGGACCAAATTCGGCCAGGTAATTTTATCTTGTGGAGACACTAAAATATCGCCTAATAACGATTCATCATGCAATGACAGATTTTGTCTACGGAAAGAACATAACACAAGAGAAGATGAGAGCCTTGAACTGTATTTTGATGGAAGAGTCTTTCTCAAGAGCGAGAAGACAAGATCCTCATACCGTCTACTTACGCTTTCGGATATATCGAGGCTTTATGACACATATGGTGTGGTATATGGCTTTGTGTTTGATGCTCTTATGTCCAAGGCAGCAGGCTGTGGACTGTATGATATCTACCAGGAGATGAAAGAAGGACTTGCTGTATTTCCTCCGCTGTCATATTCAGACTGTATCGGGCTTAAGACAAAGAATGAGATAATGCACCTTTATAAGAGCGTACCTGATGTAAATTACAATAAACATCCGATATCCTCGTCATATCTGTTTAAATCCGCTTTGCAGTATTTCAGAAAGGAAGACAGACCGTATCTCACAGAATATTTCAGACAGGGAATATATGACGATATAGTTCCTCACAGGGGGGTAGGCTATTCGCCTGATAAATGGACTGTGGTCTTCTCCGATGTAAGGACAAAGTATATAATGGATATCCTTATTAAGACAAACGGGATGAACCTTAATAATGATGAGCATATAATTCTTAGGGATTACGTGAATGATCATCTTGACAGAAAGTTAAAACTGAAGCTAAGAAGAAGCTTTAAGAAGATACAGGATATCCATGTAAAGATGCAGCAGGAGAGAATCGAAAGAGAGATGTGTAATGATAAGAATTATCAGATAAAGATGCCTAAAAAATCTGTCTTCCAGAAGCTCAGAAGAAAGCTTCCAGGAGATTTTGAGTGGATAACAGATACAAAGAGACTTGTGAATGAAGGAATAAATATGAACCATTGCGTAGCATCGTATGCTCCTTATATTTCAAATGACACGTCTGCTATATACCATCTCTGTTATCATAAAAAAGGTTCAGATTATGACGGAAGACCATACACAATAGAGTTCTATAGCAATAAGGGATGTTATTACATAAACCAGATACAGAGTCCTTATGACAGAGGCTGCCCGGATGAGGTTCGTGAATATGTTAAGTCTTGCGTTGACAAAGTGAACAGAAAACAGGATAAGTCAATATATTGACCATATTGACTATACCGGCTATTTAAGATATAATATTTAAGTAATCGGGCGGGAATTCTCGGGAACTTGTTCCCGAGATGAAAGCCCGTAAAATGAATACTATCTGTATAGATAAGAAACAGCATAACTTCTTGCTTATTCTTTCAGAACATGTTATACTATATGTATGAACAAATATACGCATGGACGTACCTGTGTCTATAACATAAATTACCATATCGTCTGGTGTGTAAAGTATCGTCGCAAAGTGCTGTCACAAAAAATATCTGAACGGCTTTATGAACTCTGCCATGAGATTGCCAAAGCAAAAGGCTTTACAGTCGTAGAAGTTAAAGTCGGCGAGAATGACCACGTACATTGTTTTGTGTCTGCTCCGCCAAAGATATCCATCACACAGATCGTAAAATACCTGAAAGGCATATCAGGCAACAGACTTCTGGAAGAATTTCCTGAACTCCGTAAATCTTTGTGGAAAGGGCATCTCTGGAACGGCAGTTACTTTGTTGAGACTATTGGCTCTACATCCGAGGATAACATCAGACGCTACATCGAAAGGCAGAAGAACGTTCAGCTATGAACAAAGCATACGTTTACAGGCTGTACCCTACAGCCGACCAGAAAATCTTATTTGCAAAAACGTTCGGCTGCTGCCGTAAGTGTCAAAGACAGGAGCTACAGAAAAAGCGATACAGATGTATATGGAGACTGTGGACAAGGCGATGAGTTCGGTAAGCAAAGAAGATAAAGGAGCAGATGACTGATGTATGGATTATATGGAACCGAAGGAGCCGTGAAGGTTCTGCTCGTTACTGCAATCATTATTTTTGTCTGCTGGCTAATATGGTTTTATGTTCACAACCCGTTTAAATTCCCCTATATAGTATTACGGCTTGATGTCAGTAAACGCAGAAAACCACAGATAACGGATATTATTGATGAATATTTGAATGAACATAGGATGGAGTTCCTTGAAGCGAAGCACGAAAGACTTATCTCATGGAAGAAGCGGCAGAAAGAAAGAATTCCTACAATGCTGTTTTCTAATCATAGATTGAAACAATATAAGTCAGTATGTACCGACAAACCGATTATAGTGATATTGTCCCGTAATCACACAAGATATCAGCAGAGGAACTATCAGAAGTATGCATATACTGTAACCGATGAACAGGACCGGATATATCTCAGCTGGAAATGGATAATAAATCGGTATAAGCAGCTTGAAGAGATCGGTCATGAATGTACACTTCGAGAATATGGGATAAAAGATCAGAGACGCCTTATGACTCCCGCTCTAAGAAAACAGATTGCTGAAAGAGATAATTATACTTGTCAAATATGCGGTAAATATATGCCAGACGGTGTGGGGTTACAGATAGATCATATCATTCCGGTCGCTAAGGGCGGCAAGACTGTACCCTCTAATCTACAGGTACTCTGTTCTAAATGTAACGGAGCAAAGAAAGACAAGTTGGACTTTTAAGCAAAGAAAAAAGCCCTCGGTCCTCTGTTCTTACAACAGTGGATCGGGCTTTCATCTGTCTTTATGATACCACGTTCTGTGATTTTGTCAATAACACTATAGTATTACTTTGAATATTCCAGTAATTCTTCATTTTTCTTTATGATGAGCATTTTCCTCATCCTGGGCTTCTTGTTGAAGATAGCTGCAAATTCCTTTATTGCTCTGGATTCTTCCATCTTACATCGTCTCAGATCTATGATGACATATTTCGACTGATCCATAGCTTTACGAAAAATATGCTCTACGGTATGCTTTCCGTCACCTATCGGACTTTTCATTTCCCAGTTCAGCCCATCCATATACAGATCCGGTGAATGTACACCCGGAATGTTGCTGCGCTGTATGAACCTGACATTCTTGCCTCTGTCTGCAAAATAGCGGGCTATCCTGAACTCATGCTCCTCTGGAAGATCTTCAAGATCAGATACATCTATATTTCCACGTTTGATATCACTTTTCTTTTTACTCATTGCCCTATTGTACTATAAGGACATCAGAGTTTCAACCAAAAAAACACCACCCGACTTTTATTCAAAAGTGGATGGTGTTTAAGGTTTCTGCCTTGTCAATGCCTTAACTAATTAGCATTGTGCAGGACGGGTGGAGGTATAAAGATGATCAGAGATGACGTGGAAGTTTTTGGTAATATCTGGGCTGATATAGAGGAGGCTCCAGAAAAAACAAAAAAATCTTTTGGAGAGAAGGTTTTTGACGCAGCTACAAAGCTGATCAAAGAAAATCCAAAGGATTTTCAGCACGTTGCTCCTCCAGAGGAGGTGACACTTGACAGTGATAGTGTGTCATTGTCATTCAACATTTATCCTGATGAATATCAGGACGAAGACACCATCGTTGATGGCGCCTATTTTGATAAATCGTTTGGTAATTATTTACCAAACGAGAGGGTGATTCGCACCCTCGTGTGGGATTTTTCGGAAGCTGAGGACGAGCTGAAAAAGCTTTCCGATCTTCTGGATGAAAAATTTCCAGGGGAAAACAATCCAATTCTGGCAAGTCTCTTCGATTTTGAGACAGATGATTTGCCAGAGGCACCACAGGATGATGCCGAGGAATATGAGCCGGAGCCACCTGATTACTGGTACGACGACCGGCGATAACATCACATTTGAAGAAGCTGAAAAGCTTGTTGAAAATGCGTGGTGGAGAGAAAAGAAGGGGGAGTAAAAAAAGAAAAGCACCTATTCAGCTATGCTGAACAGGTGCTTTTTTGATACGTCAACAGCCCACGACCCTAAAGGGTCGTGGTTTCCTTATTAAATTTATGAAAAAGCCCTCCGCATTGTAGTACAATGGGAAGGCTTTTTATTATACTCGTCCCAGAGACTTACATCCAACGATGCGTCCCTTGTCATCCCTTACTGACTCGTTCGGGATGAAAATATCGTTTCTATTAGGAACTCTCTGTGCCACCAGAGAAGAAACGATATAGACTGTATTTTCAGCCGGAGCTGGCAGACCTTCGACCTCTCCGTACTCGGTACGGGTTACTGGAATTCCATTATAGTCCTCTCCAGTAAGGACTGTTTTTGATGATACCCTTGCAAGCTGACCGGAAGGCTCTATCACAAGGATTTTTTTGCCATCACTGTTTACGAAAGTGATGGCGTGAGGGGTAAGATTTACGAGTTTCGTCATATGACATCTCCAAGTGTCTACCATACCCCTCCAGATGCGGGGAATGGATTAAAAGGAATAATCATTCACCGCTTCTGGCTGCGGATAGCGGAACTATTGTCCGCATTATCTGACCCAGGACAGGTCAAGAGACTTGTCATTGAGTTTGTTTCTTCCATCTGCAACAGGGATGATAGCAGACATTACATCTGCTATTTCATCCTGTTTCGGATAGGAGAAATTTTTTTTTCGTGCTGTTATCAGTTCTTCAGCCGTTTTAGGCATGAAGTCATTGACATCAGCACCCACATTTACGGCAGTGGGGACCATTCTGTCCATCAGAACCGCAGGTCCTGCAAGTCCCTCATGGACATGACCATAGAAGAGCCATCTGCCCTTCCATAATCCGTCCCATTCTGCCAACGGATAATGACTCAGATACAAGTCATATCCGCTTACAGTAAGATATTCGTGGGAAGATATCTTACTGAAACACGAACAGAACCTTTTGCTGTTGAGCAGGGCTCTGTCGTGATTGCCTGTTATCAGGTGAAGTTCTGGTCTGAGACTCTTCAGGAGTCTGACCAGAGCAGTAGTATCGCACCCATAACAGGCAACGTCTCCGACAATATATAATATGTCGCTTTCAGTGCAGCGACTGTTTATATTGTCGGAGATTTTTTTGTTCATTTCTTCTATGTCTTTAAACGGTCTGTGAGCCGTTTCAAGTATCTGATCGTAGAAGAAATGGGTATCGGCAGTGAAAAAAATCTGCCGATCTTTAGAGTTACTTTCATGGTTTTCGTGATGATGCCCCATGATTTCACCATCCTTTCTGCATCCGGTACCGTCTTTACGGATGCAAGTATCCCTGTCTCAGACGGGAGACATGTTTTTCTTGCTCAGGCATATAAAATGGCAAGAGCAAGGACAATGATGAAGATAAGTCCTCCAAAGGTTGCCATAGTGGTCATCCTTTCTTTTATCTTCCGTCTGAAAACGGGAGATAAATGTGACAAAATTCCCGTTTCAGCGGTTATGAGGAACAGGGATGTCAGCCCCTGTTCCCTGACGTAAAAAAGTCATCCGAATTTCCTTGTGGAATTTCAGATGACTTTAAAATGTCTTATTACTATTACAGAGATTATTATATATCAGATATCCGGCTACGTCAAATCATTATCTCGTAGACGAAAATAGTCCATAGTCATTTATATCTTAAGAAAAATACCCCTGACAACGCATAGAGCGTGTCAGAGGCATACTTAATTAGAACGGGACATATTCATATCCCAGTTCGCTTATCAGGGCTTGCTGAGAGGCAGTAGGCTTCAGCCAGTCGGGATAAGTGATCTGTCTGTTTTCCGGGATTACCATTACGGCTTCGGTATCTTCAAACACCTTCTCCCAAAAGCCCGGCTGATAGCGGTCTGTACCATCATCATAAAGGCTCTCGATGATGCGGTGATCTTCGCTTCTCATGCCGTAGTTGAAGCAGCCTGATACCATATCTCCCATAGGGAAGATATAGATTGCCTGAAAAGGGTCGTGAGTAAACTCTACGCCCTCATTTTCAAGTTTTGATACAACATCTTCTGGTGTCATATTTTTTTCCTTTGTTGCAGACATATAAGATTGTCTGCAAGCGGGCATCCTTTCCAATTGCCCGTAAATAAACAAAAAGACCGGAAGCATCCGTATCTGGGTGTCTCCGGTTCTGATGTTTCTTATTACTGTTTACAGGTTTATTATAAATCACAGGTGCCGATATGTCAAAATGTAGAAATAATTTTTGAAAACCATTTACAGAATAATATATTATGATACTATATATACATAGGGAAGAAACAGAGTTGATATGTCTTTAATAGCAGGGCATAGAAAGGAGTCTATATGTTAGCAGATTTAAGTACGATTTTCAGTAAAAACACGGATATTTCAGCTAAAGACAGGAAAAAAGCTGTCAAAGGGGTAGAGATAATCCTGGCGGCTCTCGGGGCTGAACTGTACACCGACAAGGAAGCTGTATACCGCTCTATTGACCGCGATTATCAGGCAAGTGACGCAGTAGAGACTGTACGTTCTCTTTATGGTGATGCCAAGGCTGATAGCCTTACAGAAGATGAAATCGATCGCATCATATATTACTTTGATAGAAATAATGAGTCAGACCTGCCTGAAGATGAGGTCTGGGAAAATGCAGTTTCTCTTGCACTTGGAAACTGAATATGTCAATTACCCTGCCCCATAATGGGGCGAGGCTTGTCGGGTCTCCATCTCAATATGGTCTACAATCACACCTAGATGAAAGGAAGGCACAACATGACACTTAACAATGCAATGGAACTTGAACAAACAAATTATGAAAAGGCACTCATATTATTATCTATGGGGTATGCATCAAAACTTGATAAAACAGGATGCCTTATATTCGATTTAGGCTATAATACATTCGGGTTTATAAAGTCTTCGCCAGAAAACCCATTACCTTTAGGTGATGAGATGAATGGCGGGTAGAATATATATACAGAAAATCCAATTTTCGAGTCTTTAGAAAAGAGAAAACCGTATGTATCTTACTGTAAAGCAGCAGATCAAACATCTGTCAAAGGAAGACTACCGCACCCTCAGAGAACTCTGCCATACTGCAAAGAACCTGGCAAACGAAGCTATCTATAATGTGCACCAGTATTACTTTGCGGAAGGCGAGTTTCTAAAATACGAAAAGAATTACACTCTTTTAAAGAACAGCCCTAATTACAAGTTGTTGGGTATGTAAGTTTTTAGGTGGTTTCTGTAAGAAAAAAGGTGGTCGAATAACCTCATCTGAAATCGATAAAGCCTAGCCGCGTCAGTGTTGCTGCAGATCATAGCGACGGGAAAACCACCAATTTTCTTACAGTCAGCGGTAGTTCAAAACTACTTAAATGAATTGAAGTTACCACCTATTTTCTTACATACCCTATTTTAAAAAAAGAACCACCCTTTTCTCATCTGAGAATCGGGTGGTTCTTCTTTTTCAGCCCTGTCAATGCCTTAACTTATAGCATTGTGTATACCTTATGTGATTATGCTACCTTTTCAGCATGGTTCTTTGCGAACCGTGCCACTTCCTCGAAGTCAGCATAATAATCTAAGCGATCATATTCTTTTTCGGTCAGAGCGACCACTATAGTCTCTGACCCTGTTGGTACGTCGTGTGAGGATTCACAGCATACCAGTGTCTTCCCGCCAGTAGATACAGATACTGGCGAGATTGAGGCTTCGTAGCTTCGGCTAAAAGCCTCTTCTACGTTCTTTACGAGCTTGTACCCGCTCGCACCGTCCCATCTGCAGCCTCTGGTAAATACCAGATAACCGTAGCTAGGACGTAAAAGAGAAGATAAGACTTCATCTCTGAAATCCTCATCTATCTCACCATCCGACCAGTCTGTTGCCTCATATACAGACTGATTGTAACTATTGATTGCTTTTTCGTCCAGAAGTACAGTGCAGTCCGCACCACTGTACTCCTTCAGAAATTTTTCGTCCGTTACCTTGTCGATATCGACAGGGTAAAGGGTAAAAGCCTCTGTCAGATTTGTGTCTGCCCACTGTCGGCAGGCTTTCTTGAAATTTTTCATCACCTTTGTGCCTCCTTAGCACACTTGTCCGTCTCCAGAATGACGGACTGAAAATAGTAGTCATACCGTCTTTGGAAACGGCATCAGAGAATTAAATCCCCATACATAAAAACCGCCACCAAATTCCTGAAAAGGACTTTGATGACGGTTAGAATGTCTTATTAACTTTTATGAAATTCATTATAGCCCCCTTGAATGATTTTGTCAAGCGTGGCAAAAATAAATAAAAATACTTTTTGAAAACCATTTACAGAAATGTGTAATATGGTATGATTATATCATCAAAAAAATAAATGAAGTACCGAAAGGAGTAAAGGATATAAGCTATGACAGATAAAAATTTTTTAGTCCAGATAAAGGATGACAACGGAGTTCGAGGAGAGATTATGACAGCCGACAAGATAATCGACCGTCTTGATATGGCAGATATATACGAAGAAGAACTTCGTATATTCGATATATCCCGCTTCGGATATATTGAAGAACTGTCTATAAATGGATGTTGGTCAGATCCGGAAAATCCGCTCTATATCTGGTGTACAGACAGCAACGGAAAAGTTGTCATTGACGGCTATGGGACAGACCACTGATACGGTGGTCTGGAATACCTGTTGGGTACAGATAAAAACAACAGGACAAAAAATAAGCAAATATGAAGATTTGCTTTTAATTTCCCCGCTCAAGTTCTCCGGGGAAGTAAAATATTGACACAGGCACTATAGTAGTGTTTATGTAGCCGAGAGCGTTTATACTGTGCCATATACGTAGTGGTACTGTATACGTCTGAAAGGACAGCAGAGACGGGCTATACCGGGCTGAATGGCTTATCCCTGAAAAAAGTCATCAGAGTCAGCTAAAAAAATAGGGTATTTAAGAAAATCGGTGGTAAGTTAAATGTTTTTAATCAATTTAACTATGTGCGTAACTGTAAGAAATCTGGTGGTTTTTGATTAGGTCTGATGGACTCATTGTCAGTATTAGTGCGGATTTGCCTGTTTCAGTACTGTATTGACAACCACCTATTTTCTTATAGAAATCTGTTGTCAACGACCACCTTTTTTCTTACAGAAACCACCTAAAATCTTAAATACCCTAAAAAGAACCATCCCTTTTCCAACCGAGAATCGGGTGGTTCTTTTTTTGTTCTGTCAATGTTTTAGCTAATTTACATTGCCTTTATTGGAAGTTCTGCCAGTTTTCAATTATTTATCGCTTGTATCAGAAGCGTATCTCTTCATCGTAGACACAAAGATCCGCTTCGTTCATGAAAAGAAGCTTTCCGTCGCTGTCAGAATTCATAAGAGTAGTCAGGGCACACTTGTAAGCACCTTTTACATTAAGCCTTATAAGCTGCCAGAGATCCGTAAATGTATCGATCACAGTATATTGGTAGTCGTCAACCTTTTTGCAGGCAAGGATCGCAAGGAAGCGGTAATCCTTCTTCTCTCCCGTATCACGCCATATAGCTGTAAAAGGGATGTAGAAGTCTGCATTGTGATTTTCTGCTACAACAGCATCTTTAACAGGGTCGATCCACTTCCCCGTAGCAAGTACCATGTCGCTTTCGGCATTAAGCATCTCAAAATCAGAAAGCCAGTCATTCTCTAGACCGTAAATCGTTTCTTTGTTGCTGTCTACATGCTCATAAAGATGCTCCAAGACACGTTCTGCCTTTTCGTATATTTCATCCGGCACAGGGAACACACCTGTTATCAGGGGCGAAGAACAGTGTGAACCGTTTTTATCAGAATGTGCCTTTCTCACAGCCCGGCGTCTTTCGATCCATTTCTTATCCACAGCCTTGTATTCTGCAAGGAAATCAAGCACCGCAAAGCGCCTTTCCATTATCACCTTATATGCAAGAGCAACAAAATAGTCGTCCGTAATTGCCCCTGTAGCAGGACTATTATCACTGTTGTTTACGAGAGTGTAGAGGGTATAGGTCGGATCTTCATCGACACTCTGAAAAGTAAACTCAGGTCTTGTAGAAACAAATTTCTTTGCCTCTTTCTCCGCTTCTTCCTTGCTGTCATAGGTAAGGTTGCATGGGGCAAAATCCATCACATACTTTCTTTCGACCTCATCATTCATCTCATAAGGACAGGAAATGACAGGTCTATACGTGAATTCCCCGCTTTCCAGACGTGCGATATGCACTCCGTCAGGGAGATCCTTCACCGGAGTATGCATATCTTTAAGCTTATCTAAGGCAGCAAGGAAGAGATCCTTGTTCTTCCCCAGCTGATCCGCTCTTTTCTTTATTATAGCGTCAGTTGATCCGATAAACACCTTGTTGGCAGCGGGGATGTTTTCCCCAGAAAGGAGGATATCCTTTATAAGAAGTCTTTTTGCGAGCGGGTCGATAAGTGCTAAGATATCAGCCATACGCCTTATGCAGAAACTCGGGGCAGTGCGAGGCTCTTTGTTTTCTGCATCCTTACCGTAGCGACCCTTTGCATCCTTAACCTTTGAGTCGTCATCCCCAAAGATAGCCCGCAGCAGTTTTTCCTCTGCTGACATAGGGATCTTATTAAGCGTGTCCTGCCGTGTCCTAACGTGTTCTGCTGTGTCCTGCTGTGTCCTACCATGTCCTACTATGTCCTGCTGTGTCCTACCATGTCCTACTATGTCCTGCTGTGTACTCATGTTGTTATCCTTTCTATTCTCTGCCTCTGTTGTGTTGTCCTGCTGTGTTAACATAATGATTCTTCCTTTCTTTAAAACATCTGCCAGATTTTTCTCTCCTCTACTATATAGCCGTGAGAGAGGGCAGAATCTGACGTTTTTACAAAACTTTTTTCATTTTTTCTATTCGGACTGTCGGACTGTTAATCCTGTCCGGTCCAGTCCGGCTTATCCCTGATCCTTATCATAACGTCTCCTTTCGTGTAACGATAAGAATAATTCGCGATACGAATAACCCTTTCATGACACGAATAACCCTTTCATGATACGAAAAGAATAATTCGTGATACGAATAATTCTCTCGTGGTACAATAGTTCTTCTTCCTCTCTATCTCTGACGTTTTTACAAAACTTTTTTCATTTTTTCTATTCGGACTGGTCGGACTGTTAATCCTGTCCGGTCCAGTCCGGCTTATCCCTGATCCTTATCATAACGTCTCCTTTCGTGTAACGATAAGAATAATTCGCGATACGAATAACCCTTTCATGACACGAATAACCCTTTCATGACACGAATAACCCTTTCATGACACGAATAACCCTTTCATGATACGAAAAGAATAATTCGTGATACGAATAATCCTCTCATGGTACGATAGTTCTTCTTTCTTTCTATTTATCCACACCCAGAAGCGGGATATTTTTACAGTAGATTTTTATTTTTTTCTTTTCCTTTACTATATAGCTATGGGAGAGAACGGAATCTGACGTTTTTTGGAAAAATTTTGCTTTCCACTATACACGACTTTTTCCCTTCTATATCTTCCGTCAAAGAAAAAGCCAGAAAACCGTACCCCTGCTCAAAAAATTTGTTAGTTGCAAGTTAGTCTCAAGTTAGTTGCAAGTTAGTCGCAAGTTAGTCGCAAGTTGGCATTAAAATAATGACTGATTTATTTCGATTGAAACCATGTTTCTTTATGGGGCGGGTAATTGACAGTTCGGAATAAGGGCTTCTTCCATATATAAAAAGAAGTCTTTTGTGTTTACATATTTTTATATTATGTTATAATATCATTATAAACAATCAGTTTAATGAAAGGAGAAAATAATGTCCTATGTTCATCTTCATCTTCACACGGACTATTCAATACTCGATGGTCTTGGGAAGATAAAAGATTATGTCAAAAGAGCAAAAGAGCTTGGCATGGACGCTCTTGCCATAACCGACCATGGAGTCGGATATGGTCTCGATGACTTCTATGACGAATGCAAGGCGGGCGGGATAAAGCCTATTCTTGGATGCGAGTTCTATGTAGCACCTGCTGACAGAAAATTAAAAGAGGCTGTTGACGGTGAGAGCTATTATCATCTGATACTGCTCGTAAAGAACGAGACAGGTTACAGAAACTTATGTAAGCTCATCACCCGCTCAAATACAGAGGGATTTTATAAAAAGCCCAGGATTGATTTTTCGCTGCTCAGACAATTTCATGATGGTCTTATATGTACATCTGCCTGCGTAGCAGGAGAAGTATCTAAAAAGATATTGAAAGGAGATGTGGAAGGAGCAGAAGAGACAGCCTTAAAATACAGAGATCTGTTTGGCGATGATTATTATCTGGAAATACAGAAACACGGTATCATGGATGAAGCGAAAGCTTTTCAGATTATCATACAGATAGCAAGGAAGTATGATATACCTCTTATCTGTACTAATGACTGCCATTATGTATATCCTGAGGACAAGGAAGCTCACGACTGGCTTTTATGTATGCAGACAAAAAGCAATCTTGACGATCCTGAACGTTTGCATTATGAAGGTGATTATTCATTACGGTCAGAAGAAGAAATGCGAAGTCTGTTCCCAAATCTTCCTGATGCTTTTGATAATACCGTAAAGATTGCAGATAAATGTAACTTTGATTTCACCTATGCTCATAAGCCGTCGGATTACAGGATGCCAAAAGTCTTCATCCCGCCTGAGTATGGAAAAGACTATTTCCAGTATATGTCAGACGAAGCTTATAAGGGACTTGACTGGAGATATCCTGAAGGTCATCCTGAAAGGCAGCAGGCAGAAACACAGCTTGAGTACGAGCTTGGTATCATAAAGCAGATGGGATTTGCTGAATACTTTCTTGATACCAGAAAAACGATTATGTGGGCAAAGGCTCATGATGTGCTTGTTGGTCCGGGAAGAGGATCCGGTGCAGGTTCGGTAAACAATTATTGTCTTGGGATTACCGACATCGACCCTATCAAGTACCACCTTATTTTCGAGCGTTTTCTTAATCCTGAACGTATATCCATGCCTGATATAGACGTAGATTACGAATTTGACAGGAAAGACGATGTGATAAAATCAGAGGCTGATTCAAACGGCTTAGACCATTTTTCAAAGATACAGACATTCACGGCAATGCTTCCGAAAGGAGCGATAAAAGCCTGTATAAGAGTAGTCGGACTTCCACCGAAGATAGGAGATCATTTTTCAAAGATGATTCCCGATGATGCGAAAAGCCTTGAAGAAGCTATGCAGTTAAATCCTGATCTCAAAGAGGAAATTGAAGGTAATGAGGATTACAGGAAGATATGGAATATAGCAACAAAGATACAGGGAACAAAGAGCGCAGTATCGACTCATGCATGTGGTCATATCCCAACTCCTGTTCCATGCGAAGACCTTTATCCATGTTCTGTAGATAAAAAGACAGGATATCTTGTATGCCAGTATAATATGGCAGAAGTAGAACATCTGGGCAACCTGAAGAAAGACCTTCTGATGCTCAGAAACCTTACCGTCATCTCATATGCAAGAAACGAGCTGAAGAAACAGGGTATAAATGTTCCTCTCTGGAATGAAGATATACTCAACGATAAGGAAACGCTTGCTATGCTGTCCAGAGGAGAGACAATGGGAGTTTTTCAGCTCGAAGGAGCGGGAATAACCCAGTTCATAAAAGAACTTCGCCCTGATTCCTTCGAGGATATCATAGCAGGTGTCTCTCTCTACAGGCCTGGACCAATGGATTTTATTCCTCAGTACGTTCAGGGAAAGCATCATCCTGAAACAATCCATTATCTTGTTCCACAGTTAGAGCATATCCTGGAGCCTACATACGGTGTCATCGTATATCAGGAGCAGGTAATGCAGATTGTACGTGATCTTGCAGGCTTTTCAATGGGTCGTGCAGACGTAGTAAGAAAAGCGATGGGTTGACCGAAAGGTTACTAGCCCGCCCATATGGAAACATATGGGGTAACATAAAGCTAAAACGGTGAAAGCATTATTTCTGTTATGTAATCTAATAAGGAGGTTGAATGAAGATTACAAAACAGGATAAGGAAAAAATTATTCAGATGTATAAAGATGGCATGAATGGAGCTGAAATTGCTCGAATAGTACCGTTCAGTCATGATACTGTATGTAAGGTACTAAAAGATGCAGGTTTTAATCAGAAAAAAGTCGTTTTGATAAATTAAGTTTCATAACAGAAGATGCTAATACCGTGGTAACTGTCTAAATTAAAAAGTAGCAGTACCGTAACGCATTCCTGCTGAACCTTCGCTGAAATGCGAAGAATATAATGCAGACAAGAGAGCTTTACACGATATGTATAGCATATCAGATACCGGGTACGCTCCGGATCTCCAAACGTACAAGCATACAAAGTATGTGACGTGGGTGATAGTTTATGCTGGGCTGGGTCTGAACTGACAGACCGTATCAGGATATATCCTGTATGGGCGAAACCATAAGCTCCAGAACCAGAGGATAAAAAGCCTCTGGGATAACAGAACCGAAAAAAAAGATGGATATAATGCTTGCCGAGAAGAAAAATTTCATCTACGGCAACGACGAACTGAATATACCTGGATGCATAAAGAACGGCATATCTGAAGAGAATGCCGAGACTATTTATAACCAGATGATAGACTTTGCAAAGTATGCTTTCAACAAATCCCATGCAGCAGCCTATGCTGCTATATCAATGGAGACTGCATACCTGAAGTGTCATTACCCGGTCGTATATATGGCAGGTCTCATGACTTCTGTATCAGATAAGACCGACAAGCTTGTAAAGTATGTGGCCGAATGCAGGAAGACAGGGATACAGATTCTTTCACCTGATATAAACAGTTCAAGAGTCGGTTTTACTGTCGAAGGAGATGGGATCAGATTCGGACTCAATGCCGTAAAGAAAGTAGGAGATGCAGTATCAGAAGAAGCCGTAAATGAAAGAAATAAAAACGGCAGATATGAATCAGTCATAGACTTTATAGAACGAAATCCTGACATCAACTCTGGAGCAATGGTCTCACTTGCTAATGCAGGTGCATTCTCGTTCGGATATTCAAGGAACAGCCTTTCCACATACATGAAGAGCGTGTATGTGGACAAAAAGAAAGAGAGCAAAAATCAGGTCGCAGGACAGATGTCTATCTTTGATCTTGCAGGATTCAGCAAAGCAGATGAGGATGCTGATTATTTCAGACCTCTTCCTGAGTATGATAAAGAAATCCTCCTTAAAAAAGAGAAAGAAGCTACCGGAATGTATCTGTCAGGACATCCTCTTGATGAATATGCCGAGGTACTTGATGAGGAAGATACTATCGAAGCATCGGACCTTGCAAAAGAGACTGATGATGAAGGAAATATCATATCAAACGGAACTGCAAAAGACGGGCAGAAAGCCACATTTGGCGGAATGGTAACAGAACGCCGTATAGTAACGACCAAGAAAGGCGAGCTGATGGCATTTGTAACTGTTGAAGGACGTGACGGTCAGATTGATGTTGTAGTCTTCCCTAAGACATATCAGGAATGCAAGCAGCTAATTGGTACAGATGATGCCAAGGTTCTTGTAAAAGGCACTGTGAGCCTGTCTGAAGATAAAAATAACAGTATCCTTGCAGACAGCATAACAGTATTAAGAAAACCTACCCGTAATCTGTGGCTGCATCTGAAGGATAAGCAGTCATATTATGATTGCAGGGACAGGGTTATGGATATGGTTGCCAATAATCAAGGATATGACAATCTTCTCATCGTGATTGATGATTATGACGGAGATAAGAAAATAAGAAACATGGAAAGGATAGCAGATGCTGATTCTCTGAAAAGTTATCTGTCAAAGGAATTTGGAGAAGATAATGTTGCCATTACCAAGGCAAAATTGAAGAAACCCCGATGCTAAAGCATCGGGAATGAATGCCACCATTAGTAAATGTAGTCAGAACTATTAACGCACGGAAAATGCATATGTATCACATAGAAATTGAAAGGAGATGCTGATATGATACCGCATAAAGGGGCCCTGAAGCCGGATGAGATGGAAAAATTGTGGAAAATGTACACAAATGACGGATACACGCAGTCAGAGCTTGCAGAGAAATTCAGGATAAGCCAGTCAACGGTTTCAAACTGTATCAGCAGGGTAAAATACAACCATGAAATAAAAGAGCTTAAAGAACTGAAAAAGAAGGCTTTACAGCAGAAAATGAAACCTTATATCGGAGACGCAGAAACTACGGAAGAGGATCAATAACAGATAACAGCTCACTAATACCCACGGGCAAGCCCGTGGGGTTGCAGTAGAAATACTGTAACCCTGAGTGAGTAGCCTAAGTGCTTTAAGCACTACGTTAAGAGAGAATATATAGGTACTTTGGAATGTAGTACCAAGTTCCAAACACTACGGTCTGTGATTAAACAGCTCTGAGGTATAGGAGCAGTGTTGCAGACACATAAACCTCTCATTAACATTGGCGATGGTACACTAACCACCCTTCGGGGTGAGTAACTAAAACCTTTTAAGGTTTTAAGAAAGGAGTACGACTTATGGTCTATGTATTATCAAAAACCGGACAGCCTTTAATGCCTACAGAAAACCATGCTAAAGTACGTATTCTTTTAAAGCAAGGTAAGGCAAAGGTAGTACACCGCTGTCCGTTTACAATACAACTGTTGTATAGTAGCACGAACTATACACAAAAGGTAACTTTAGGCATAGATAGTGGAAGTAAGCATATTGGTCTTTCAGCAACTACAAAGGATAAAGTATTATTTGAGTCTGATGTAGAGCTTAGAAACGATATTGTAGACTTACTTTCTACTCGTAGAGAATTAAGGCGTTCCCGCAGGAGTCGTAAACTCCGTCATCGTAAACCAAGATTTGATAATCGCAGACGTGGTAAGGGGTGGTTAGCACCTTCTGTAAAACAAAAAGTAGACTCTCACATTACAATGATAGCCAAAGTACATAAAATACTGCCTATCTCGGATATCGTAGTAGAAGTAGCCTCTTTCGATATACAAAAGATTAAAGATCCTACCATAAGTGGGGACGATTATCAACATGGCGAACAATTAGACTTCTGGAATGTGCGTGAGTACGTCCTCTTTCGTGACGGACACAAATGTCAATGCTGCCACGGAAAATCAGGAGATAAAATTTTAAATGTACATCACATTGAAAGCCGTAAGATAGGCAGCAACGCACCTAACAACCTGATCACACTATGTGAAACCTGTCATACCGGGTATCATAAAGGAACCGTAAAACTACCTAAGACAATACATAGAGGAATGTCTTTTAAGGACGCTACGTTTATGGGTATCATGCGTTGGGCTTTGTATGGGAAACTTAAGTCTATATATCCAGACGTAAAACTTACTTACGGATATATTACTAAAAACGTTCGTATAAAAAACGGCTTGCCAAAGGATCATTACATAGATGCTCGTTGTATTAGTGACAATCCTAACGCTGTCAGTAACGGAGATGTTTATTATTATAAAAAAGTTCGTTGCCACAACAGGCAGATACATAAGAATACCATCCTTAAAGGTGGTTATCGCAAACGTAATCAGGCACCGTATGAAGTTAAAGGTTTTAGGCTTTTTGATAAGGTGCAGTGGAAAGGATGTAAGTGTTTCATCTTTGGCAGACGTTCTACAGGGCGTATGGACTTGAGGCTTTTAGACGGAACGCATGTTAACGCATCTGTAGGATATAAGAACCTGAAGCTGCTAAAAATGCGTAGTAGTTATCTTATAGAACAAAGAAAGGTAGGTTAAAGGCGGTTCCTCCCATGGGCAAGCCCATGGGTTTCCCCGCCAAAAATATATGACAGATAATAATACATGTCCATGTAAAGGATGCACAACGAACACCGGCAGATCAGTAGGATGTCATGCTGAATGCGTGAAATATTTAGAATGGGATAAAGCCCGCAAAGAAGCAAAAAAGGAGCTGAATAAAGTTATTGCATTTCAGAGGCTGCAACATAACGACCTGCAATACCGTATAGAACATTCAAGAAGAGTCGTACACCAACATCGGGGCTGAGAGAGGACAAACAAATGTAAAGCAGAAAGAGAATATGCACAGAAACTAAAAGAACTGGAGAAAGCCGAATGATTATAACTAAAGAAAGACCTAAAAAGCAGAAACAGACACGGATAATGGTGTTTTTTACCGGAACCCGTCTTAAAGACATGAAACCAGGAGATTATGCTATTACAAAACATGGAAACAGGAATGTAGCGTACCTCATCACAAGTCTTACGAGGATAGAAGAAAAGTGGCATACAAAGAAGATTCTTCTTATAGATATGCATACCGGGCAGAAAGTCTGGACATGCGAAGGGGAAGACTTTGCACAGCCTAAAAAGCCAAGACATGACAACCATGACAGACTGTGGTGGATCGCAAGAGCGGACTGCGACTGTTATAAAAGGGATGAAATGGATGATATTCCTGTTGGAAGTCTCATCTCTGTAATACCGGTAAGCGACAGAGTAGGCGGAGAAGAATCAGTAAGAATTGTGAAGGCAGAAAAGTCGGAGACTGAGGCAGAGTATTTTAATGTGTTTACAGGAGAACCATGGAATCCTGATACGACAAGCAAAGAAACAGAATTTTTTGTAAGAACTTATCCATTTATGGGCTTTCAGATATAAACAATGGTGAAAATTTTATACGAAAAAGTGTTGAGAAGATGATAAACAGCCTGCAATTTCAATTATTCATAAAATTTTCGGTATTTACTTTACTGTGATGTATGCTATAATAACAACATATAATGACATAAAGAAAGGATGGATAAATCATATGTCAAGGGCAAGAGGCACATATGAAAAAGTACCCGCCAACGCCAAAGAAACGATGCATGAAGGCGTGTATGCTACTCCTGACGGGGAAATATATAAGATAGACAGTTATGGTGATAAATATATCAAGACAAACAGAGATGCCATAAATGTAACAGCTAAGGGGCAGTGTGTAAACAGACAGCGGTTGGTATGTGAAGCCTTCCATAAAGATGAATACAAAGACGGAAGCATAGCTGTAATCATAGATAAGACAAAGCCTGTTACTGCTGATAACGTCCGTTGGGAAGAAAGACAGTCCATGAGTTCCGCAAGAGCAGTCCGGGTGATAAGAAAGCGTCATCGGGATGAGAAAAAGAACAGGTATAAGAGAGAAAGTCTTGTCTATGATTATCTGTCAGCCGATCATTATGATGAAGGAGAACGTGAGATTGCTGAGATGTATGTAAACGACGGTCTCACGTTAAGACAGATCGCAGCAAAAAAGGGAATGTCTGCTCCGTGGATAGGGACAATACTCCGAAAGATCAAGGAAAGGGATAAGATACCAGGAGCACTTCCTCCAAAGTTAGAGGTAAAACCCGAAATAGATACAAAGAAGCTGCTTTCAGTAGAGGAACTTCAGAGCCGTTCAGGACTGACTATAAGAGAATTTGCTGAACGATATGGTTACGAATACCGCAAGATACAGATATGGGAAAGAGGAGAACACTTGGGTAAAGGCAAAGGCAGTTCGCTGCCGCTTCCTGAAGACCTGAAAAAACTTAATGATCAGGTATTGTCTGATGAAAAAAATCTCAGAAATCCTGTAACAAAACCTCTGGATAAAAGCAATACGAATCTTGAAAAGGTAATATCAGCTGTCCCTGAAGTGCTTATAGTTTCAAAAATAGGCAGCAGATATTACGGGATATTTGCCAATTCAAGAGAGGAACTGCTCGGATGCATAAATAGGAATGACTTATATAAGGACAGCAATGGAATATATGAGATTGTATCAGTAAGGAAATTCCTGTCAGATGCAATAAAAAATGATGCCGATGCACTTGCTTTCATTAACAGCAGTGACGATGATATACAGTATCTTACTGAGAAAGGACAGTATCTGTTCGATTCAAGGAAACGGCTTTTGGGCAAATCCATAGCTGATGCAAACAATATCGGAGTCAATCTCTATATGTCGCTGTATGCAAACGGATGGCATTACTTTATTGAAAATGACCTTCAGTATTAAACAGAATATGCACTTTCAGGCAGGAATCATTCCTGCCTTTTTTATCATTTTGCGAGCAGAAAACCCATAAGCTTAAGTTCAAGGGAACTTCAACATCTATGTGTCGATATACGACGGGGATGTAGGCAGGAAATATACGATGCCTTCCGTTATTACAGGCAGCACGGCGGATGTCAGCGAAACGTAAGGGAATGCCACAGCGTATAAGCTTGATAATGTTGTATAAGATCTGGGTAACCTGGTTAATATCCCTCAGTTGCTGAAATCCAGGGTGGGTATCTATGATTTCAACAATAAGATCTGAATCTACAGATATGTAGCCATAAACAGGATCTTTGAACTTCTTGACATCATTCATCGGCAAGTTCCCAAAGCCCTAACATTGCTCTTATTAACAAATGCACTAAGTATATCAAATGTAAGGTAACTTCTAAACTTAGACCACAAATCCTCTATATTCTTGCCCTCTTTAAGAAGAATTCCTTTCCCGTCTGAGCCCGTATATAATTCAAAAAAATCTGCATAATCATACAAAAAACGATTCGTGCGATCACGTGAGAGCACAAGAACGGCCCTTTCACCATCCTCGCTATTGATATAGTTGACAACCGCATTTCCATAGTCTTCAAGTGCCTTAAACGAAACCTTTGTATTACTGTTATCTTTTTCAAGAAGCTCTATAAGTGCATTAGCTGCAAGATCTTCAATTCCAATATAAACACACATAGCATTACCTTCTACTATTTTCAGATATCTGATATCTTATACATAATAAGTACAGTCAAAAACAACAGACAAAATACAAATCCTACACAAGATTATTGTCGTTATCTGAATGTTCTTTCAGATAATACTGTATAGCATCGATTATCATAAAGATATGGAATCTTATGATACTGCCAAGTTCTCCGTCCATAGCGGGCTTTTCATCGGCACGTCTGCCATTTGTAAGATTAAGGCTCTGATTTTCTATATCATACGAACAGTCAAACAGATACTGACCTCCTCCTGAGGCATTAAGAGTAAGATCCGCCTTAAAACAGCCACCATCTTTTTCTGATATCTCCACGTTGCTGAACTCACATACTGCCATATCTGTATCACCTCTGTTATCAGAATATCGTCCTATATCATAGAAAAAGGTTCTGTCCCTGGCATAGCACAACGGGCAGAACCTATTTCAAAGATTCATTTTTCAGTTACAATATAGCATAAAATCCTGATATTTGCAATCAGGAATACATCTCCGAGTTTTCTGATCATACCGTTTCTTTATTTATCCAGAACCGTCGCTTTCTTCCATCTATTCACCGAATCTGTCTGCAACTTCGGAAAACAAAGAAAATCAGAGTTTATGACATATAATCAGAACAGAAATGGTGCAGTAAAAGAGCTGTCGATTGCTCAAAAACAGTTTACATATCACTGATATGTGGTATGATAAACACATAGTATCATAATTTCATATACGGTCAGTCAGACCGACAAGGAGGTACGCTCATGTTAGGAAAAAGCAGACTAAAAAAAGGCATCGCCTGCCTGCTGCTCGCTGCAACAGCCGTATCAGCAGTCCCCTTAACGGGACAGATGACGCAACTGGCAGTAGTATCGGCAGAGGCAAAGGCAAAGAAGACAAAGACAAAAAATGTCACATTCAAGGGTATCACTTATAAGATTCCCAAAAGATATAAGTATAACAAGAAGGGCTCTGTATCTGAAAAAGTTGATGGAAAGACCTATGAGTGTATAGATTACTAGGCAAATGCGGTAACGACCGACAAAGAAACAGGGGAAAATTTCATAAACCTGTGTCCTCCCGAGATCAGCATAGGGACAGAAAATTCCATGCTATCCAAGAAAGAAATGAAAAACATGGGGATGAAGGTGTCTGACATTAAGATTGCAGGATATAAGGCAAGAAAGGGTGTCATAGATGCAGTCCTTGATAACGGTCTCGACAAGACACACGTAGTAGTGGCTGTTTTCAAAAAGGGCAGGGATATAATCGTCATAAGATCAAAAGAAGCAGATGAGATAGACAGTATTCTGAAATCCGCCAGAAAAGCCAGAAAGAAGTAAGGGGTAAACTAAACGACAGACAGGACAAACATCAACGGCAAAACTGTCGTGTGGCTGATGATTAGATATACAGAAAAAAAGAAAGGAAAAGAACAATGGATAAGAAAGACATCTCTATGATAAGAAAGAGATATAAGAAGGGCGAGGACAACTTCACCCGTATTGCCGGATGTTATGTGAGTAATGAGAAGCAGATAATTTCAGAATTTGCTGACAGTCCGCACAGTATGCCGGAAGATGAATATTTCAGGTACATCGACATTGCAAAGAAGAGCCTGAGCGGAAAGCTCGGTAACAATATCCTAATGCTTCCGTTCAGATCAGATGAATATGAGAACGGGTCAGTGTCAGGAGAGGTGACAGGACTGCTCGAAGAGGTAAGAAAAAGCGGTCTCAAAGATGAAGGTATACTGGAGCGGTACTATCAGCATATCATAAACACCTATACGACAACAGATAACTATCTTATTGTCGTATTTGCAGATACATATGATGTACCGTCAACTGCTTCCGACGGGACAGATCTTGATGAATCAGAAATAGTATTCGACTATATCCTTACAGCCATCTGTCCTGTTAAGCTTTCAAGTCCAGGACTTGGATATAGAGAAGATGAAAATCGTATAGGAACGCTTATTCAGGAATGGACGGCAGCTCCTGTTGAAAGTGCATTTATGTATCCTGCTTTTTCTGACAGATGCGGAGATGTGTATCATGTCACAGTCTATGCAAAGAAGCCGGATGCCCCGCCTGCTGATTTCTGGATGGAAGGACTCCATGTAATAACAAAACTCTCTGAGTCCCAGAAAAAGAAAACATTCCTCACAATGGTGGAAGGTGTTGTTACTAATGACAGTGAAGAAGATCATGATGAAGCAATGTTCAATGTGGCAGATTCCCTGTCAGACTATATAAGCAGCAAACAGGAGTTGCAGGGTGATGACGAACCTGTGTCTGTGTCATCCGATGAGATTACAGATATCCTCACTGATGCCGGAATAGAACAGGAAAAAGCCGAAAAAGTTGCCAAGGAATATGATGATGCATTCAGCGAAGAGAAAGACAGACCTCTGGCAACAGAACTTCTTGAAGAAAAGCTGTTAAAAAACCAGAAGCTGTATCATGAGAAGCAGGCACTCCAGAGAGAGGTATCAAGGCTTCACACTGAAAAAGATAAGAACAGCAATATAGAAGAAAAGGCTGTATCCGGCGATCCGTCCGTAACATCAATACGTATAAGTCCCGACAAAAAGAGCGGTGTAAAATTTACAGAGATTGATGGTCAGAAGTATGTCGTCATACCTGTAACTGATAACGAAAAAATAACAGTAAATGGAGAAGAGCAGAGGCAAGACTAATGTTATCTCCCTAATACCCACGGGTAAGCCCATGGGTTTCCCCACCAAAAATATATGATATCTTAATTTATAGAAAGCACCCGTTCTGAATATCTTCAGAACAGGTGCTTTTTGTTGTAACAAAAAAAGAGCCGTCGTTGTGACAGCTCTCTTTTTGAATCTTAGCAAGCAGCCCACCCATAGAATAGATAATGGTGCTTTTCAAGCAGTATCTTATCTTTCATATTCTTTGGATGAGGCCTGCTTTTATAGACCTTCTCAGTGATCTTCATATCGGTTACTCTTTCTGTACCCGATACAAGAATCTTCTTTTTATAAACAAACCCATAGGTCTGTCCACTTTTAAGAAGAGACTTTTTCAGGTATTCATCAGCCTCCTTTTTTGTGTTGAATTCCTCATCATTAAGATAAGAACCGTGAACTATATATTTCACTAAATACTTGGGAGGCTCCTTGTGAGTAGCCTGCCTGCTCACCAATCGCAGCGTATATGATACGACACCGCAATCTATGCAGGTTGCCACCCTCTTTTTCCCATTGTCTTCAGCTTCCATGACCTTTTTGGCTTTTTTTAGCTCGGTCTTTGTGAAAACCTTGGTGTTTATGCCCCTGAAATCGAGACGGTCGCAGGTTGATATTGTGCCGTTATAATAATCGGCACCATGCTCAAACTTGGCTCTATCGACCAGGTGAGCATATGCTTCAGAGGCAGTATAACCTTCTGCCTCTATATGAAAGCTAGTTGCTCCCATAAGCACACCTCCTCTCTGACACAGAGAGAGGTTCGTAAAACTCCACGAACCTAATTCCTGCCTTTGCCAAGACAGAACGAAGCCCAGCCCTTATCTTTTCCTCCGATGCAATCTTTTCTGCATCAGAGGCCAGACAGAGGCCAAGCCTTGCACTGGCTACAAGAGCCTCTATACAGAAATCTATAAGAAGCTCCTGCATTTTCCGGCTCTGATTTGTTGAGATAGTCAGAGCCTTTCTACCGCCCATGTAAAAATCGATCATATTATAATTGATCACGGGTTTCCACGTATGGATATCAAATACATATCCATGTTTTTTTTTAACATTTTTTTCTTTCATAAAACGCCTCCTTTGCGTTAAAAGAAAAAAGCCGTCTGCTGATTCTCATGAATCTGCAAACGACTTAAATCTCATTACAATGTTTACATATACAGTATATCTAAAACAGACCTTTATGTCAAATTTTTTATCAAAAACCATTTACATAAATCTATTATATGTTATGATTGTATCATCAAAAAGAGAAAAAAGTAGCTTTCTTATTAAATATATGAAAACAGGTGATGATGATGCAGACAGTTACATGCGATAAGTGTGGGAAAAAAGTACCCGTAAAAGGCAGCGTGAGTTTTTTCGATCCAAATAAAAGTCATACTGTAATATTATGCAGCCAGTGTCAGGCTGGCGTCCCAGTTCATGGTCGTTGGATTGATGTAGGATGCAACTGCCATGAATGCTCCGTATGCCACTACGTTATACGTGCAGATGAGAACTTTAGCTCTTATTATTACTGTCCACATTGCGGGGCGGAACTTGAATAGTTTGCAATTCCTGTATGTGAATTTCAAAAATCATTTACAGATATATTATATATGATATGATTACTATATAGAAAAAGCCAACATCAACAAAAAACCAAAAGGAGGCAGCCAATCTCACTAATACCCACGGGCAAGCCCGTGGGGTTGCGGTAGAAATACTGTAACCCTGAGTGAGTAGCCTAAGTGCTTCGGGCACTACGTTAAGAGAGAATATATAGTTACCTGTGGATGTAGTACCAAGTCCGCAGCTCTAAGACAAGTGATTAAACAATTCTGAGGTATAGGAACAGTGTTGCTTGTATAAAACCTCTTATTAACATTGGCGATGGTACACTTACCTCTCTTCGGAGAGAGTTATTAAATCCCTTATAGGATTTCAAAAGGCGGTTTCTCCCACAGGTAAGCCTGTGGGTTTCTCCGCCAAAATTTTATGACAGTACATATCTTACAGGCAACGGCAGAAAGGAAAATTACTTATGAAGATAACATTTGAAGTACCGGACAACACACTGATGATAAATATTGAATATACTTATAGAAGGGAATCTGGCTCTCTCGGTACATCTACTTCTCATGTATTTACAGAAGATATCAGGTCGGGTAAAGTCCTTAAGGCAACACCGAGGAAGAAAAACGTGGAACAGGTAAAATAACGAGGAGAAGAGGTAAAGATTATGACAAAAACATCTATAATATGTGATATCTGCGGAAATGAAATATCGGTTTCCGATAAAAACAGTGCAAATCCACAAAATCATAAGGTCACAGTTCCTGTCATCTTTCATACAAATCAGGAAGACGGCAGACCAGTTGAACCATATGTATCATTTGAAAGTATTGATATCTGCAACGAATGTCTTATGAGGCTGACAAATCTACATGCCGATGGGTGTCAGGGATACAATGAGTATTTCTGGGATACAGAAATTGACAAAATCTGACTCTGAAATAACCAAAATTTAGCAAAGAAAAAGAAGTGTCGTGGTATATCATAGTCCTCAGATGGAAAACAGGATAAGCAGAAGGAGATGTTTTTTATGGTAGTAAAAATGACAGAATGGGCAGGAATGATGCTCCTTGCAATAGCTTTTTCAAGATTTCTGATGATAGTGACCAATTCTGATCCGGATTCCGTATGGGACGCTACAACAAAAGCTGAAGACAAGGTCATGGGTTTTCTGGGAAACATACGAGATCCTGCTTAAAAAGCAAAAAATAAGAACAAAAACTATTTACATATAAGCGTAATATGATATAGTTATATCTGTCAAGAGGAAATGATTTCTCTATGGACCATTAGCCCAACTGGTCAGAGCAGGCGGCTCATAACCGCTCGGTTCGGGGTTCGAATCCCCGGTGGTCCATTTGCAGGATATATCCACCTTTCCTGGCAGTCCGGGTAATGGCGGACTGTTGACAACGATATATCCTGTGCAAGGGCCTGTAAAGGTTTCGACGGTGGGTTGAAAACTTAATATGCGTGCCAGTCTGGAAGATCTGTAAAACTTCCACCCAAATGTAAACGACGAAAATCGTGAGTACGCTTTTGCTGCCTGAGTAATCAGACATGCTCCTCCCGTTAAGAGGATAAGCTCCATGGATATCACCGCTGTAATCCACGGAGTTAAATGAAGCGGTTATACAGAGGCAGCCATGCCGTAATAAACCTCTGAAGAATTTCTTATTCCGGCACAGACGAATACACATTGCCTGTTCTGTGTACCGTCCAAGCATGGGAACAGTGATACGCACGTAGTATATTATGTGATTAGATTGCATCGGACACGGGTTCGACTCCCGTCAGGTCCACTTAGCGTGATAAATGACAGGTCAAAGGGACCCCTGAATATCCATACCAGGGTTTTAACCTGTAATGCTCGTGTAGCTCAGCCGGTAGAGCACGTGACTTTTAATCACGGTGTCGAGGGTTCGATCCCCTCCACGGGCACTTGGGGACTGCGATCATCAGTATCGTATCCCCGCTTTGACATGAAACTCCTTTCCGTAGCGGTCAACAACCGCTATACCTGCATGGTGTATACGAAGAGTATATCAGTGGTTCGACTCCCTGACAGGTATTTGCCCGTATTATCAGACGGGCAAGGATATTTTTATATTCTCCCCCTATAAAGCGGTTAATAGCCGTAGTGCGGTGGCAGACCCGATTCTCTTCACCCTACTTTGGAATCATCAGGTGCAACTCCTGAACCGCACATTTATGTCTTTGTAATGGCTTTGTACATAAATTGTACAGCAGAGGCATATCGCTCACTAATACTCACAGACAAGCCTGTGGGGGGGTGTCTAACAGCCCTGAGTGAGTAGTCTAAGCTCTGAACAGGGGCTACGTTAAGAGAGAAAACAGTTCTTGAGGTATAGGGGGTGGTTTCTCCCACGGATAAACCTGTGGGTTTCCCGCCAAAATTTTATGATTCATTTTTCATCGAGTTCTCCTTAAGAAATCGGGCTTATCTGAAGCACGAAGCTTACCGCATCTTCCGATGCGGGGAATAGGCTAAAATCTATGTAGGGCGGGGACCGCCCGAACTAAAGCCTGTGGAGCTGGCTCTGACGGGGTATACCTTTAGCGGGGTATGCTAGTTACCACCAGTCTTGAAGCAGGAAGCTCGGCTACTTGTAGCCGAGTAGTTCACGCGATAACAAGGAATACAGACATGAATGATACAATAACAGCCAGAAAATATGATATCAGTCTGGTAAAGATAGCTTCATATACAATGAAAGCCCGCCTTTATCCGAACATACATCAGGAAAAATATATGCAGGCCATCTTGGATGGTATAAGAAAAGCCAGCAACGGGACAAAATACTGTCTTAAAAACCATCTGTATCCCGAACTTGAAAAGCCGGGAAAAGACGGCGTGACAATGTTCCCAGACTGGAAGTACATCGGAAGCAGTGCATGGCTTGAAAAGCTGAGAGACCTTTATCCGGGGATCAGAGGCATAGTTCCGGGAGCCTCACTTTCATCAAGCGTCGGCGGAGCGATAGCCTGCGACCTGAAAAAGGGATGGGAAAAGCTCGGAAAGCTGCCTACCGACAAGTGGATGAATCTTAAAGACAAAAAGGGAAGACCTCGGGTAAAGAACTATTGTAAAAGATTTCCGAGGACAAGTTTCTGGATACAGATACCGACAGACAGGATCAAATATGTTGACGAGAAGCACGTATGGATAAACCTTTTCCCAACAAAGAAGTTCGAAGATGACACTCCTTTTGGCAGAATAAGAATCCGTGGATGGAACAGCAAGATCACGTTTGATGAAAACGGATCTCCTGTACCCGTACAGAAGAATGTCGGAGTAAGAATTTCGATAAATGCCTGCGGAGAGTGGTATATAGCATTTTCTTTCCAGAATGCATACAGACCTGTAAAAGTAAGAACGGACATTGAGAGAACGCCTATAGGCATCGATCCCGGCATCAAGTATTCCCTTACGGATTCCGACGGGGAACACTATGAGAACAGGAGACACAAGGAACGCCTGCAGGATCAGATAAACTTCTACAAAGATCAGATGAGCAGAAGGCAGGGGTCGTGTAACGCAGAGTTCAGAAAAAACCGTAAGGAAGCCTGGAAATGGAATGATGAGCATAAGGAAGAGATCGAAGCAGGAAAAGCAGAAAGAAAATCTGTAGCAGAGTCAAAACGATACCTGAAGGCAAAATACAGGGCAGCCCGTCTTGAAAAGAAGGCTGTTGACAGAAGGAATAACGACCAGGGAGTTATGACCTCAGAGATCATCGCGAAAGCTTCGCATCTGTATCTTGAATCGCCTGACATAAAGGCAATAATGCAGGATCAGGAGATGGGCATTCTGGCAGCTGACGCTGCTATGGGTGAAAACCTTCTGAAGCTCAAATATAAGGCTGAATGGAGCGGTATAGGATATCACGCCATAGACAGGGAAGCACCATCGACACAGAAATGTTCGGCGTGCGGATATGTCTTAAAAGATGATGAAAAGCTGAAACTAGGAGACAGGGAATTTATATGCCCGGTCTGCGGTCATAAAGAAGACAGAGACGAAAACGCTGCAAAAGTCATACTCGCTACAGGTAAACAGGAAGAAGCTGACGGCATTCCGTCATACGTACCTCCGAAGGAAAAGCCTGTAAGAGAATATAAGGATACTCCAGTATCGAAAAAGCATCCTGACGTATTCGTTCATTTCAGCAATGAGATGAAGGAGGCATATAAAAATCCTTTTGTTCTTGTAGATAAGGATGGAAATGTGATCGATGATGCCCAGGGATACGGCTTTACAAAGGCTGCTGATGCGAGAAAGTATTGGAATGACCATATAAGAAAGAAAAAGAAGGCAGCAGAAGCTGTCTGATAATAAAAAACGGTGAGGCTTAGCCACCGTGTAGTGCGAACCCTTAATACACATCATGCCTGCGTGATGTTCGCACTACGAAATGTCTGGTCTACGGTCTTTTAATAGGCATAAAAACCTGTAACTGACCGGCAGGAAACAGACCGATACCATATATTGACATGCGGATTATGCTATAACAGAATATTGCGGTTGCAATCCGCATGGATTATACGGATTAAGAGGATGTAAGAATGGTGAATTGTCTGCAAAGGATGTGTTGCAATCCGCATGGATTATACGGATTAAGAGAAGACTTCCTTTGTCTTTGTCAGCGATAGCTCTGGTTGCAATTCGCATGGATTATACGGATTAAGAGAAAAACTCCGACAAAAGCGACAATCTCGACAAGTTGCAATCCGCATGGATTATACGGATTAAGAGTTTAGTAAAGTTGCAGTCCGCATGGATTGTACGGATTAAGAGATGGCAATAGATTTATTTTCGGGAGCTGGTGGTTTGTATATAGGCTTTAAAAGCAGGATTCGATATGAACCTCACATGACTAAAGTCGCAGGTGTTGGCCTGCTGAATTATAAAAAAGCCACCCGGCGTGACCAGGTGGTTAAGAGGGGGAGTATGAAAAACGAAAACAATTTTCAGCTAATACTATAGCAGAATGTTTCAGATTTTGCAAGACTAAATTGCAGATTTTTTCAAATTTATTAGAAACGGGAAAGTCTGCATCATACAGATTGGGAAAAAAGAATGAGGTACAGCGATATAAGAGCACGTATACTTGCTTCCATGGCAGAGCAGCGACATAATTATGCGTGGCTTGCTGATAAGACCGGGTATCCAGAAAAGTCAGTAAAGATGTGGCTCGCAGGAGCAAAGGAGCCGAAGGTGAGCATTCTTATAAGTATGCTTGCAACACTCGGACTAAGACTTAATGTTGAAAAGGAATGAGGAAAGGCAGAAAGATGGATAAAGACGAACTCGCCAAAAAGATGAAAGTTATCGTACAGAGCGAAGAAGACGCACTCAACAGTATGACTGATGAAGAGATGGAAAAAGAAGCAGTATCATGGTATGAAGAAAATCCGAATAATTTTTCAAAGTGGTTTCCAAAGATAAAAGACTGTGGTATGCTTGTTCCGAAGTCAAAGGTTTTCAAAGTTCCGGGAAGGGTGATACAGGCATTTTTTGACCCGGTGCGTCCGGAAGAGGATAAGATCATAACCGAATGGGTAAGAGGTACCGTCATGTCGAGCATAAAGGATATGACCGCATTCCTTTTCATAAAAAACGGAACGTTCTCAGATAAATTTAATTTTAATGAAGGATGTTTCTGCCGAAAGAGCCTTCACGAGTTGGTAACACACATAACAAACATATGCTATGATGCAGAGCTCTGTGGGGCGGGCGGACTGTCTGAAATAGTCATAAGAGAATTCATTGGGACGCCTTACTACATCGAGAACAATATCCCGTGTATCTACAATGGCATGCCTTTGAGGCCTGAATTTAGGGTTTTTTATGACTTTGACAACAGAGAAGTTCTCTATTCGGTATTTTACTGGGATTATGACTACTGCCACAAAGACATAGAAAAAAACGCCACAGACAGGATCATATATGACAGCGTGTACAACAATATCAAAGGGTTCTATGATGCTCATGCCCACGATGTGGAAGATATAATCGCAACACACATGAAAACTGTTGATATGACGGGCAAGTGGTCTGTGGACGTTATGTACAACGAAGAAGATAAAACATACTGGCTCATAGACATGGGAACAGCACAGGCATCTGCATATTGGAAGGAAAAGGATTGAAGCTCCCCTCTGCTAAAGCAGAGGGGATTCTATATATCCAAAAATATAAAATTTGTAAAAAAGTAAAAAATGTAATGATTTTGTAATATTTGCTGTATAATATCTCCTGTAACCACATCTGATATAACCCTTTATGGGGAAGTTCAGACAGACGAGTTAAAGGAGATATTTTTGAAGTTTCAGAAAGTAAAACAGATTCTATTAAGTGTGATAATAATCACAGGTTCCGTTGCAGTTCCCATGAATGTGTCGGCAGATGCCGTGACAGGCATGACAGAAAGTGTCCAGTCAGTACCTGTTGTAACGGAGATATCGGATGACAGGACGGTGACTGGTGATAACAGCCATATCACAGATGAAGTCAGGGATATGCTCAATGACCTGTTTGAAAAAGACAAAGACGGAAATGTTATTGCGGTTCATACGGGAATAAGCTGGCAACAGAAGATATATGACATACTAGGCAGTGAACCAGAGGATGAGCAGACAGATGCAAAGGCAGATGATAAGAAAGTGAAATCTGACAAGGAGCTTTCTGATAAGCCTGATACTAATGAATATCATTATAAGTATGTACCTGACGGTGGCAGTCTTAACCCATTCAATGGTGTCTATTATGGACCGTCAGGCAGGGAGACATACTATAACCTTGATATGAGCCGTGTAGTCTATTATATGAAGGTTATGGGTATAGACAAGAAGTACTGGGTAAGAGATGACGGGGTAAAGATGTATGGCGACTACGTGATGTGTGCTGCCAACCTTGATCTGAGACCAAAGGGAACCATAGTGCAGACTTCACTTGGAAAAGGCATCGTTGTAGATACGGGCGGTTTTGCCTACGGAAATGGAGAAGGAGGCAGACATCAGCTTGATATTGCAGTCGCCTGGGGCAGTAGCAGCTGTGGAAAAGCAAAGAGATCTGAAGACAACAAAAAAAATAATCTTACCGAAGAAGAAAAAAATTCCAATAAAAAGCTGAAAAAAGAACAAAAAAAGACTGAGAAAGCCAAAAATAATAAGAAAAAAGACAATAAAATAAAATCTGGCAAAGATAAAAATAATGAGGTGGAAACAAAAGACAGAGCAACTGCAAAGAACAGGGAGCAGGAGTCTGAAGTCCCAGGTCAGACAAAAACTACAGAAGATAATACAACGAGTACTGACGATGTAACGGGCAGCAGTACTGAATTTTCTGATTCGGACGATATTGTTGAAACAGAAAATACGGATTCTGTCACAGAATACCATTGAGGCTCGTGAACTACTCGGGAACTTGTTCCCGAGATGAAAGCCCGTAAAAAAGAATGCTATCTGTATAGATAAGAAACAGCGTAATTTCTTGCTTATTCTTTCAGAACATGTTATACTATATGTATGAACAAATATACGCATGGACGTACCTGTGTCTATAACATAAATTACCATATCGTCTGGTGTGTAAAGTATCGTCGCAAAGTGCTGTCACAAAAAATATCTGAACGGCTTTATGAACTCTGCCATGAGATTGCCAAAGCAAAAGGCTTTACAGTCGTAGAGGTTAAAGTCGGCGAGAATGATCATGTACACTGTTTCGTATCTGCTCCGCCAAAGATATCCATCACCCAGATCGTAAAATACCTGAAAGGCATATCAGGCAACAGGCTACTGGAAGAATTTCCTGAACTCCGTAAATCTTTATGGAAAGGGCATCTCTGGAACGGCAGTTACTTTGTTGAGACTATTGGCTCCACATCCGAGGATAACATCAGACGCTACATCGAAAGGCAGAAAAACGTCCAGTTATGAACAAAGCATACGTTTACAGGCTGTATCCTACAGCCGACCAGAAAATCTTATTTGCAAAGACCTTCGGGTGCTGCCGCAAGATCTGGAATCTCATGCTAGGTGACCGCATAGATGCCTACAACGATTATGGGATAACCCTGCTCCCGACACCTGCATGGTATAAATCAGATGACAGGTATTCGTACCTCAAAGAAGTAGACTCCCTTGCACTTGCAAACGTACAGCTGGCATTGCAGAAAGCTTACAAAGCTTTCTTTGATGGTATAGCAGAGTTCCCGAAATTCAAGTCAAAACGCCGTGCAAAACTGTCATACACTACCAATAACCAGGGCGGGACCATCTCTGTTGCGGATAATGCTGTCCGTCTTCCCAAAGTCGGCATGGTAAAAGCCAAGATCCATAGAAATGCTCCTTCCTATATGGTGTTAAAATCCGCTACTATATCATGCGACAAGTGTGGCGGATACTATGTTTCCATACTTTATGAGTATGACAGGGCTGATATCTTTAGCAATACCCATACATCTGACGACCCGGAAAAACTTCTGGGACTTGATTACAAGTCAGACGGTCTGTACGTCGATTCCGAGGGCAGATGTGCCGATATGCCGCACTTCTACCGTAAGGCTCAGAAGAAGCTGAAACACCTCCAACGGGAACTGTCACGCAAAGTCGGTTCAAAGAAGGGCGAGACACCTTCCCACAACTTTGAAAAACAGCTTGCCAGAGTCCGTAAACAATACAGGCATGTGGCAGACCAGAGACGTGACTATCTCCAGAAGCGGTCAACCGCCCTTGCTGATGAGTACGACCTTATCGGGACAGAAGACTTATCACTCAATGGGATGTCATCTTCCAAAGGACTGGGGCTGGGGAAAGCAACAAACGATAACGGCTTTGGTATGTTTATCCAGATGCTTGCCTACAAAATGGCCGACAGAAATAAACACCTCATAAAGGTAGGCAGAGCTTTTCCGTCAAGCTAGCTGTGTCAGTGTGGCTATAAGAATCCGATAACCAAGGATCTCTCTGTCCGCACTGTTGTATGTCCTGTATGTGGCCGTATATATGACAGGGATGTGAATGCAGCCATAAACATCAGAAACGAAGCTTACCGTATCTTCCGATGCGGAGAATAGCTTTATCCATGTAGGGCGGGAACCGCCCAAACTAAAGCCTGTGGAGCTGGCTCTGACGGGACATGCCTTTAGCGGGGTATGCTAGTTACCACCAGTCTTGAAGCAGGAAGCTCGGGAACTTGTTCCCGAGTAGTTCACTTTTCAAGCAGCTCGTCTTCATTGATTAATTGTTTCATTTGGTGTATACTGTAAGGGTAAACAGTAATAAGACATTAAATTCGTCACAGAGTATTTTTATAATAAAAACTCTGTGGCGATTTTTTTGTCGGGATACGGCTTCGCAACCATATCCTTAAACCTGTCTGCAACAGGGAAAGCGGTATATGCTGTAAAAACAGCTGATTCACTTCTCTTCGTTGCAGAGGGGAGATAGTGGGAAAGGATAAATATGTTACTCATTATAGCAGGAAAATCCGGATCAGGTAAAAATGCTGTATCAGGCAGGCTTCTTACCCCCGAAATGGGATGCCACAGGATAGTGACGTTTACAACACGTCCTATGCGTCCAGGGGAAAAAGAGGGTGTTGACTACCATTTTGTGTCTGACGAAAAATTCAGTCAGATGGTAGCCAAAAGACAGTTTGCTGAATGGAAAGAGTACCATCCGGCATGCGGTGACGTATGGAAATATGGTAGCCGTATCACAGCTGATATGCTGAATTCGGATGAAATATATCTCATAATCCTTACCCCTGCCGGGTTAAGAGATATAAAGAAGAAATTCAAGGGACACGAGGAAGATATCGCAAGTATCTATCTGCGTGTTCCCGAGGAGACACTTGAAAAGCGTCTTAAAGGCAGAGGGGATGACATGACAGAAGCTGTGAGAAGGCTTGCTGCCGACAAAAAAGATTTCGACGGCTTTGAGTCATCGGTGGATTATGTGATCGATAATACAGGCTCGATTAATGAGACTGTTGGTAAGATTGCAGATATAATCTCCAATAGATTCATAGAGTAATATAGAGTAATATAGAGTAATAAACTCTTCAGTCATCGTTTTTTCCCGCATCGTTTATCGGTGCGGGTTTTTCTTGTTTTGTCAACTACCCACGGTCTAAAGGCCGGTGGGCTTGCAACTGCCCGGTAGTGCAATAGAATTTAGTCTCCTACCTTTAACCCCAGACAATAGATGCCCGTGGCGTTGCATTAACAGGGTGGTTGACAGCACCCTACATACACAAGTTATGCTTATGTATGGCGTCAGTCTTTATCTGACGACTGAGCCTGCGTCAGGTACTCTATTCCCATGCGGTGCAGGTTCATAGCTGCTATGCGGTCATCGTTTGATGTGTAGCCACAGTTACAGCATTTAAAGATGTGTTTGAAATGGTCTCTGTTAGCTTTTTCGACATGTCCACACTTAGGGCATGTCTGGCTGGTGTACCTTGGATCTACCTTTATAACAGTGTCACCTTTACGGGCAGCCTTGTACATAAGTTTAGTCTCAAGATCATAGTAAGCCCAGGATACTGATATATAGCGGTCTTTGGTCTTTATGCGTTCGGTAGCCCCACGGATACCAGTAAGATCTTCCAGCACAAAGAGAGTACTATCAGCCTGCGACTCCACGAGTGCCTTAGACAGACAATGATCCACATCGTCCATCCAACGGTTTTCTCTGGAACCGATAGCTTTGAGTCTTCTCCTTGAAGATGGAGTACGACGTTTCTGAAGCTGAGCGCGTACTTCTTTATAATGGGCACGACGACGTTTAACGTCACGGCCACTGTAAAGAAAAGTCTTACCCTCTGAATTATACGCACTGGCGAGGAATCTTATGCCACGGTCAATGCCGACTACATTTTTTACAGCGGACGGTACAGGAGAGTCTGGCACAACTTTTGTTACTGGCACATAAAGAAAAAACTTTCCATGCTTATAAACAAGTTTTGCTGTACCGAACTTTGAACCAGGAGCAAAAGCCCAATCCATAGCGTTGCTATAAAATGATACCTTAATACGACCATTGAGTGTGTTTACAGAAAAGAGCATCTCTCCTGTGACTTTATCTTTAACAAGAGAGTAGTCCCTGTTCCACACCAATGACACCTGCGGTGTAGTAAACTTTGGTATGATTCTGGCATTGCGCTTAGACTTTCTAAATCTGTCGGGGTGCTCTGCCTGCATGGTCTGTATAGTTTTATAAGAAGCTATAACCGTTCTTGTCACACTTACAGCCATCTGAGATGGTAAAGTAAATACACTGCGACAGGTATCGTAAGTCTCTTTCTGTACCTTGAACTGGTTCAAAGGCATCTGGTGGTCACTTACATACTTTGCTACATAAGAGCAGGCAAGAGAATAAGCCTTCATTGTTTTGATAAGAAGGCTCATATCACTCTCAGCCGGAAGGATATGCAGTTTTGCCGTAAGTGTTTGTTCCATAAATTGATTCCTTTCACTAAATATATTATACTATAACTGTTAGTGAGAGTCAAGCAATAAAGGATATCTTATGGACCAGTATATACGACACAACAGACACAAGTACGATTTGGAAGTACACCTTATCTTTGCAACCAAGTATCGGAAACAAATACTCAAAGGAGCTTTGGCTGATGACATTAAACAAAAAATATATGACATCTGCAACCGTGATGGTTATAGTATCGTAGCCATGGAAACAGACAAAGACCATATCCATATACTGTTAAGGTATGGAGTAACTGACCGTGTATGCGATATCGTTAAGGTACTCAAACAGGAGACTACATACTATATCTGGCAAAGATATTCTAAGTTTCTTAGACAATGCTATTGGAAAAAGAAAATCTTTTGGTCTGATGGATACTTTGCCTGTAGCGTGGGAAAAGTCTCACGGGCGACAATAAAACATTATATCGACACACAGGGGTAGTCCGGTCGCTCCTCCCACCGCCTAAAGGCAGTGGGCTTCCGCTCCCTCAAAATTTGGTGAACCTCACACGACTAAAGTCGCGGGTGTTAGCCTGCTTTAAGAAAAGCATCCAGAATTACCTGGTATGCGGTCGTGGTCGTGCTTCTGGTTTATCCGGAAACACGTCCAGCGTTCAGACATTATGCAGATATACTCATATCATATCTGCTCGGAACTCACTCAGTTCCGACAGGATTTGCCAGCCGCTGGACATATCTGATATGGCAGCAGCTGGTATTCCCTGTCAGATGGTTAGTCGGGCTGTTACCGTTCTAAAATTTTTTGGGTTATTTTAGGATTATTCTAGCTTCAGTTTATATGCTTTATCTATCAGCTTCGGCACTTCCTGCCTGCGATTGTTCCCTATATCGGCATAGCGGGCAGTTGTATTTACCGACTCATGACCCAATGCATCCTTGACCAGATATATATCATTCGTCTCCCGGTAGAGCTGGGTGGCGAATGTTGAACGTAATTTATGTGGTGTTATATGCTTGTTCGGGATGACAGCTGAGTATTTCTTTATCATACGCTCTACAGAACGCACAGAGAGCCTGCTGCCCTTACGGGAGATAAACAGGGCAGTAAGAGAGGTGTCCTTGGGTCTTTCATTGTCCAGATAACTTTGTATTGCATACATGGCTTCTTCGTCAAAATAAGCATAGCTTTCATTGCCACCTTTTCGTATAATCCTTATCGATCTGTTTTTCATGTTTATATCGTCAAGATCAAGCCCTACAAGCTCAGATATACGGATTCCTGTACGGAGCAGGAGAGTGACTATGGCGATGTCCCTTTCCTTCATCTTGTCACAGGCTTCTTTCTGTTTCGCAGTAAGTGTCTCGCCGGATTCTACGTTGTCAACAAAATCTTCGACTTCATCATTTTCCATCATAATGATAGCTTTTTTCTTGAGTTTTGGATTAGGGATAAGAACTGTAGGGTTATTTTTGAGCATTTTCATGTTCTGAAGATATTTGTACAGACTTCTGAGAGCAGAAAGCTTCCTTGCCTTGCCAGTAGCCGAATTCTGATATGTTTTTCCGTCACGTTCATAACTCGTAAGGAATACAAGATATTCCTGTATATCCTGAGCTTCGAGATTATCCAGTATATCTACAGAAACAGATACTACATCCTTTATTGACGGGTTGCTTTCTGTAATATAGTAAAAGAACACATCCAGATCATAAGCATATCCGAGAACTGTCCTTGGCTGTGCATTCTTTACTGATAGATAAAATGAGAAGAAATCTTTTGTATAGGACGGCATGGATTTTTCCATTGTCTGTATTTTCTTTATGATCGATGCTTTCTGGCTGTCCAGATATCTGTTCGACGGATTCGACATAATATATACCTCCTGTCATAATGTCGCAAAGTGAATATTTGACGGCATTATAGACACAACATAATATTACCACTCTGCTCCTGATCTGTCAAATAATATTTTACCTTCATTGTGTTGGAGGCATAATAAATTTTCCGTGCTTCTGTATATGTGATCGTTTTTCGATTTCCTCTGGTGTCATTTGTGAAGAAATTGAAAGCAAAACCTCTTCAAGACGAGGATTTATTCTTAAATTCCTTTCTCTTTTTCTTCTAACAATGCCAAAACATCCGACAGGTGAAATATATATATCTTCAGGTGCATCCGGAGAAACAATGGCACTCATGTCTTTAAATTCACAATTTTCAGGTGTGGCCGTACAGTTTAAAGTATAATATGTACCAACCTCAACAAGTTCTTTTCCAAAATCGATGAAAAAACCTTGTTTATCGACATCCGTTATTTTCGATAACAGTAAATCTCTTCTCTTATCCAGATTCAAATTATCTTTATCATATTCTAGGAGACGTTTTCCAATCCATCGTACTACCGGAACAGCCCAGGAATTTCCTATAACCTGATACCTGTTTGTTTTTTTAGCCTTTGGCAGATATGTATAATTGTCGGGAAAGCCCATCAGTCTTTCGCATTCCAGGGTTGACAATCTACGGATTCTGTCATCCTGAACCACAAAAAGGGAGCCATTATAAGCGGCTGCATTTCCGTTCCATTTGGTACCATATGCAGAATACAGGCAGTCTGTATATTCTCTAAAGACTTCAAAATGATGCCCTTCTTTTTCAAAAGTAAGGGGTGCAGATGGATATTTCTGCAACTCATGCGTATGTATTTCAAAGAGGATATTTTCTGGAAAAAAATCTTTTCCCCCAGCTATCAGATAAAGCCGTCTTCTTTGTTGCGGCAAACCAAAATACTTAGCATCAAGAACACGCCACGCAATATTCCTTTTTGGACCGTGGATTACGCCTGCATTGGGCCAACGTTTACGTTCTATAACATTTGAAAAACCTGCTAACAAACTTACAAGACATCCAAATGCATTTGTTTTATCTGTCAAAACACCTTCGACATTTTCCCAAAATACTATGCCATGGCTTTTTCCTTCCTTCTTACGTTTTTCATCATTTGCCTCCACGATGTCAACAAACTTCAACGTAAGATTCCCTCGGTCATCATTTAAGCCATTTTGCCAGCCAGCCAAAGAAAAGGCCTGGCACGGTGTCCCGCCACATAACAAATCAGGAGCCAAAATCTCCCCTTTTTTTATTTTCTTAGGTATATCATTCATGTCTCCCAGATTTGGCTTATCTGGATATTTCGCCTTTAGGATTTGCGATGGAAAATCTGCTATTTCGGAAAACCAATCAAACTCCATTCCTAAAGGTCTCCAGGCAACTGATGCGGCCTCAATGCCTGAACAAATACTTCCAACTTTCATACATTTCATTCGTTGATAAGACGCTCATACAGTTTCTGCTTCCAGACAGGTCATGACCGTATCTTAGCAATCGTCACGTCATAAGTCTCCCTGTTAAGCCATTCGGGTTTCTTGCCTACATTTCCTTTCTTACGGACAGGTGGTTTTTCTGTAGACATAGGTTTTGATGTGTACATAGGTAGGTATCCTATCACTCACTTTCAGTTGATTTGTCGCCCGCTTTGCTCCTTTGCCTTGCAATCCTTGCATATATACCAACATATCAGGTGGAGGTCTCTTGAATCTAACCTGTGGTGGAGTATGCTTGTTTCATCAATCGGAAAATGCTTTTTGCATCTGTAACATTTAACCATTCTTTTCATAATTATTCTGACGGCGGAAACTCCGATGCTTTAGCATCGGGGTGGAGCCGTCTTTATCCTTTCTTTTGTTAAGTGTTGTTCTCTGGTACGATATATCTGTCCACCATATATCCGCTACAAGGCTGTATCATATGTATTTTTTTGCAGCTGACGGAACCGTTGTTTACTTTACCTGTACCATTAAAGAGCCTTATGTCAAAATATCCTGTTTTACGTCTGCCAAAAATGAAGTAATGGCTCCAGCCTTTGTATGATACATGGTCAAAGAGCCTGAAGCCTTTTATCTCATATTCAGCCTGATTACGTTTTCTGATACCGTCCTTAAGTATTTTAGCTTTGTGTATCTGCCTGTTGTGGCATCGTATCTTTCTATATGCATACACTACGTCACCATCTTTACAGGTGCTCTTGGCATCTGGATGACCACTTATGCATCTGGCATCTATGTAATGGTCTTTTGGCAGATTATGTTCTATCCTTGTATTCTTGGTGATGTATCCGTATGTCAGATGTACATCAGGATACAATCCTTTCAGCCTGTCATTGAGCGCCCAACGCATGATACCCATGAATGTGGCATCCTTAAAGCTCATGCTACGGTGTATCGCTTTTGGCAGCTTCACAACTCCCATATGGTATCCTCTGTGACACGTTTCGCACAAGGTTATCAGGTTGTTCGGTGCATTACCGCCGGTCTTTCGGCTTTCGATATGATGGACGTTAAGTATCTTATCGCCTGACTTACCGTGACAGCACTGACACTGATGACCATCCCTGAAGAGTACATATTCTCTTACGTTCCAGAAGTCGAGCTGTTCACCTTTCTGATACTCGGTGCCCTGAATATCCGGGTTCTTTATCTTCTGGATGTCAAAAGACGCAACTTCAACTGTTATTTTTGTTATTGGCAGTATCTCATGTACTTTTTGCACTGCCGTAAGATGTGTCTCGACTTTTTCTCTTACTGATGGAGCAAGCCATCCGTCCCCACGCCTGCGGTTATCGAAGCGTGGTTTTCTGTATCTTGTTTTGCGGCTCCTTCTGCTCCGTCGGTACTCGCGCCTTGTGGAAAGTTCATCCACTATATCATTTCGCAGCTGTATATCAGCTTCAAACAGGACTTTTGTCTCCGTAGTTGCCGACAAGCCTATGTGTCTGCTTCCTGCGTCTACCCCAAGACTTATATCCTGCGTATATTCCGTACTGTCATACAGAAGTCTTATCGTGAATGGATACCTCCTGACTGTCTCTGCCTTTTTAGTCTTTAACAGGATACGGACTTTTGCATGGTTTTGTGTAGGCATCAGAGGCTTGTTATCTTTACTCAAAACGTAGACCATTAGTCTGCATCCTCCTTTCCTAGTATTAGAGCACTAAGGTTCTAGCTTCTCACTCCTAAGAGTGGTCATCGTACCATCGCCAATGTTATCGGAAGGTTTATATGTCAGCAGCACTGTTCCTACCTCACAGAGCTGTTTAACCACTGACCGCAGTGTTCAGAGCTTGGTACTACACCCTGAAGTGCCTGTATATTCTTCCGTAACGTAGTTCTTTAAGAGCTTAGGCTATTCAATGTGGGATTATGAGTTGGCAAAGCCTTCTCATAATCCCCTATGCTTTAGCATAGGGGTCGTTGAATCTGTCGCCTCGTCCATCTTTGCTCCGCAGTAAGGACAGTATTCAAAAAGCTGCTGACCGTAGTCTGTATCCCAGTACGCTTCTTCATGACACTCGCTACAGTAATACACGCCATTGCTGTATTCCGCCCAATGTCCGTGCTTCACAGGGTCGATCGTAGGCTCTAAATCGACTAGCCTTACATCTTCCTGCCTGCACTTTGGAAAAAACGGCTCTCCGCTCTCCTTGAATTTCTTGTAAATGCTCACTCTCAGATGCTCTGCATCAATTAATCTCTGGCTCATTCTGCTACCTCACCTATCCTCACACCATAATTAGGGCAAAACCTTTTCTTATTTACCCCTTTTTTTCTCATAGTAGTATGTCAACTACACCCCGACTAAAGTCGGGGGCTTGTGGGGTGTGACTCAAGTGCTTAAGATACATGATTACATACCACAACTTATCCAGATACAGCAGACTCGCTAAATACCCCGCAGGATATAAAGT